>ENA-OQCK01000714-OQCK01000714.1-human-gut-metagenome-genome-assembly--contig:-NODE-714-length-15735-cov-3.790108_pt1 | contig 15735 bp, 22 predicted proteins | sample MGYA00242498_ERZ504578 | MGnify/ENA primary metagenome ERZ504578 (study PRJEB26092, sample SAMD00036229) | human gut metagenome | host: Homo sapiens | study: EMG produced TPA metagenomics assembly of...
ATTCATTCCTTTATTATTGGGAGATAAAGTTTATAGTCTTTTGAAGGAGGTAAAGGAAATATGGGATTCTCCGCATATTTTCAATATGGCAAATTGTGGATACTCCTCCGATGGATGCTAATTTGCGTTATGAACAGTGGGATTTAGGAATAGATACTTATTTTGATTATTCTCGGCAGAAGGATGGCTGTGTGCCATCGAACAGTGCAATGGCTCCGGGGATTGTCGTAAATCAGGCTTATTGGGCGGTACGATGTGTCCTACTTATCGCGCTACAAGAGATGAAAGAAATACTACGCGTGCTCGTGCCAATACACTACGTGAACTTTTGATACATCCGCTCCAGAAGGATATTTTTAATCAGGAAGAAATTCTGACCGCTTTGGATACTTGTGTTTCTTGTAAGGCTTGCAAGTCAGAATGCCCTTCGAATGTGGATATGGCCCGTTTTAAAGCGGAATACCTGCAACATCATTATGACAATGCCCATATTCCATTGCGCTCGCGTTTAATTGCCAATCTGACAAGTATGCAAAAGCTGGGTATGGCAGCGCCATGGCTCTATAATGCAATAATCTCAAATGTATTTACGTCTTCACTCATTAAACGGATATTGAAGTTTGCTCCTCAACGCTCTATTCCGAAGCTTTATAAAATGACTTTGCGGAGCTGGATGATAAAGCATCCGGATAATAAAACCCATGATAAGGGTAAAGTGTATCTGTTTGCAGATGAATTTACCAATACACGGATGTGGGGATTGGCATAAAGTTCATAAAACTGCTGCGTACTTTAGGATATGAGGTGATTATCCCTAAGCATGTGGAGAGTGGACGTACAGAGTTGTCTAAAGGCTTCTTGAAAAGGGCTAAAGGCATAGCTGAGAAAAATATAGTTTTACTTAAAGAGATTATTTCTGAAGAAACTCCTTTAATAGGTATAGAACCTTCATGTATATTGCTTTTCGGGATGAATATCCGGATTAGTCAATGAAAATACCCGGGAAGATGCCCGTAGGCTGGCTGCTAATTGTTTATTGTATGATGAATTCATTGTGAAAGAAATCCATAAGGGAAATATAACACAAGAACAATTTACAGATTTTCCTTTACACATAAAATTGCATGGACATTGTCATCAGAAATCACTGGCTTCCATTGAACCTTCCAAGGAGATGCTTGCTTTACCTGAAAATTATCAGGTTGATATAATTCCTTCCGGTTGCTGTGGCATGGCCGGGGCTTTCGGTTATGAGAAAGAACATTATGCATTGTCCATGCAGATAGGAGAGCAGTCATTATTTCCTGCTGTTAGGCAAGCTGAAACTGAAATTTGTATCTCTGCTCCTGGTACGAGTTGCAGGCAACAGATAAAGGATGGTACAGGCAGGCAAGCTTATCATCCTATAGAAATCTTATATGATGCCCTTTTGTAGCATTCTTTCCTATTTAAATATACATTAATCATGAAAATTCCATTTTCGCCTCCTTACATTGATGACACTGTCATCAGTGAGGTGGTTGATTCATTACGTTCCGGCTGGATAACTTCCGGTCCGAAAGTAAAAGCATTGGAGGAAGAAATAAAACTTTTCTCCAATGCAAAAGAAGTGCTGTGTGTGAACTCGTGGACATCGGGAGCTATCATGATGCTTCGTTGGCTGGGTGTTCATTCTGGGGATGAGGTGATTGTGCCGGCCTATACCTATAGTGCTACTGCTCTGGCTGTACTCCACGCTGGTGCAAAACCGGTTATGGTGGACTCTGGAAAAGACTTTAATATTTCAGTAGAGGCTATTCGCAATGCCATCACTTCAAAGACAAAGGCTATAATCCCGGTTGATATTGCAGGATTTCCTTGCGATTATGAGCGCATCATGGAGTTGGTGAATGAACCGGATATACGTGGCATGTTTCAACGACATCGTCAGTACAAGAACGATTGGGGCGTATCTTGGTTATGAATGATGCTGCACATTCTTTGGGAGCATATTACAGTAGGAATCAAAGAACGGGTTGTGAAACGGATATTGCTATATTTTCACTTCATGCGGTGAAGAATGTTACAACTGCGGAAGGTGGTGCCATTTGCCTTAATTTGCCTGCTCCCTTTGACAATGCGGAACTTTATAAGGAGCTCCATATGATGAGTCTGAATTGCCAGACAAAAGATGCTTTTTCAAAGTCGAAAGCCGGTGGTTGGCGTTATGACATTGTGGGGTTGGGAATGAAAATAAATATGGCTGATGTGAATGCGGCTATCGGACTGGCTCAGATACGAGAGTATCCTGCTCTTCTGAAGGAACGTAGAAGGGTATTCAATACTTATTCCAAAGCTTTTGCAGATTACGATTGGGCTATAATTCCTCCTTCGGTAGATGGTGAAAAGGAAAGCTCCTATCATATCTACGCATTAAGAATCAAGAATTTTACGGAAGAACAGCGTGACCGTATGATTGATGAAATAGCCAAGGCGGAAGTAGCGGTCAATGTGCATTTCATTCCGATGCCGATGCTTTCATTTTTCAAATCCTTGGGATATGACATAAAAAACTATCCTCAAGCTTATGAGAATTTTAAGGGGGAAATTTCTTTGCCTATTTATCCTCAGCTGGATGAGGAACAGCTGAACTTCATTATTAATGTTGTAAAGGCCGCATATATAACAGTTGCAGGTACTGAGTGATGATTCGCTTTCTTGATTTTATCTTTTCTCTTTTGGGAATAATTCTACTTTTCCCCGTATTTCTTGTGTTATATTTCGCCGTCCGATTGGAAAGTAAAGGTGGTGGTTTTTATAAACAACTACGTGTGGGACGTGGAGGGACGGATTTTTACGTCTATAAGTTCCGTTCAATGCGTATAGGAGCTGATAAGCAAGGTTTGATAACTGTAGGTGGACGGGATCCTCGGATTACTCAGGTCGGATATTTTATTCGCAAATATAAATTAGATGAGCTACCTCAGTTATTTAATGTACTGAAAGGTGATATGAGTTTAGTAGGCCCACGTCCGGAAGTCCGAAAGTATGTAGAACTATATACGGATGAACAACGTAAAATACTTTCTGTTCGTCCTGGAATAACAGATTATGCTTCCATAGAATATGTTGATGAGAATACTATACTTGGGCAGGCTGATGATGCGGATAAAGCGTATGTAGAACGGATTTTACCGGATAAGATACAGTATAATATGAAATATATCAATCATCGGTCAGTGAAAGAATATTTCAAAATTATCTTTTTGACCATATGGAGTATCATACATTGAAAAGACGATTGTGCATGGTTATAAACTGGTTATTTATTCCTCATTATGTTCGTAAAACAAAATAAGGGAATTATTTTCGGAAAAAATTGTTAGAACTTATGTCAATTGCCCAATATTGTTTTACTTTGCTGTCAAATAGTAAGCAATACAGCAATTGATATGCAGAAATTATTGTCTTTGCCGCCTAATCTGGTGTCGGCATTCTATGAACTGGAAAATGTGGACCGTACGAAATGGTTTTGTACTTCCGACCCGGTGGGAATGAAACTTGGCTCGGGCGGGGGAACTACCTGGCTCTTGAGAGAATGGCAGAAGGAACGGGATAGGAAGTATTTGGCGGAGGAGCGTATTCCAACAGAAAAGTGCATTCCAACAGAGAAAAGCCTTCCAGCAGAGAAGCGTATTCTGCTGCATGCCGGAGGACAAAGCCGTCGTTTACCGGGATATGCACCGTCGGGCAAGATATTGACCCCGATTCCGGTGTTTCGCTGGGCGCGTGGACAAAAACTGGGACAGAATTTATTATCCCTTCAACTCCCACTTTACGAAAAGATTATGGAGCGTGCTCCCGAAAGGCTGCGTACGCTGATTGCCAGCGGTGATGTGTATATCCGTGCGGAAAAGCCGCTTCAAGAGATTCCCGATGCAGATGTGGTGTGCTACGGATTGTGGGTAGACCCGTTGCTCGCTACACATCATGGTGTGTTTGTCTCGGATCGGAATCAGCCGGAATCCTTGGACTTCATGCTTCAGAAACCCTCTCTGGAGGAATTGGAAAACCTCTCCAAGACACATCTCTTTTTAATGGATATCGGCATCTGGCTATTGAGCGACCGGGCCGTTGACTTGCTGATGAAACGTTCGCAGAAGGCAGATGGGGCTTTGGACGTGGATACGCCATATTCCGACTTGAAATACTATGACTTGTATGCTGACTTTGGCTTGTCCTTAGGAAATCATCCCCGTATTGAGGATGAAGAGCTGAATAGCCTCTCCGTCGCCATATTGCCTTTGCCCGGAGGCGAATTCTACCATTATGGAACAAGCCGCGAACTGTTGTCTTCAACCGTCACCTTACAGAATAAGTCTACGACCAGCGCCAGATTATGCACCGGAAGTTGAAGCCCAATCCGGCCATCTTTGTGCAGAATGCAGAAGTGCATCTCCCCCTTACTCCGAAGAACGACAGTCTTTGGATTGAAAATAGCTTTGTTGGGGCTTCTTGGCGGCTGGGGGCACGGCAGATTATCACGGGTGTTCCCAAGAATGACTGGAGGCTGACCATTCCAGACGGTATCTGCATTGATATAGTTCCGCTTGCCGACCAGCGCTGGGCAGTACGCCCCTATGGTTTTGACGATACTTTTAAGGGGGATATTCGGGATGAAAAGACACTGTTCCTTGGAATGTCGTTTTCGGAATGGCTGGTCGAACGGGAATTGTCGGTGGAAGACATCACCGGCAGAAAAGAGGACCTGCAGGCTGCTGCCATCTTCCCGGTTGTGGAAGATAAAGAGCAGATGGGGACAGTGCTTCGATGGATGGTTTCCGAACCGGGCTTGACGGAAGGAAAGGCTGTCTGGCTGGAAAGTCGTCGGTTGTCCGCCGACGAAATTTCAGCACAAGCGACTTGCGTCTGCTGTATGCACAGCGGGAGAGCTTCTGCAAAGGAAACTGGGAAGTGCTGGCACGCAACCATGCAAAGAGTGTATTCTATCAACTCGACTTGATGGATGTGGCCGGTGAATTCCATAAATTCGGCATTGACAAGCCGGAAGTGTTGCCGACAGATGCCTCGCTGATGCAGCGTATCCATAACCGGATGCTGCGTGCACAGATTGAGAAGCTGGACGGAAGGGACTTCAAGGCAGACGAGCAGGCCGCATTCAACTTGTTGCGCGAAGGATTGCTGACTGATTTGTATGAACGCAAGAGCAGTCCTCGCTGAATGTGTATAGTGACCAGATTGTATGGGGGCGTAGCCCCGTACGCATAGATATGGCGGGAGGATGGACGGACACTCCGCCTTACTCCTTGTTTGCCGGTGGGAGTGTGGTGAATATTGCCATTGAACTGAACGGGCAGCCGCCTTTACAAGTGTACATCAAACCTTGCGCGGAGCATCGCATCGTGTTGCGCTCCATTGATATGGGAGCCATGGAGGTGGTGAATACTTTTGAGGAATTGCAATCCTATTGCATGATAGGTTCCCCCTTTTCCATTCCCAAAGCAGCATTGGCGCTGGCCGGGTTTGTTCCGGCTTTTTCAGAAACGGCTTATCCTTCGCTGGAAAAACAACTGGAACCTTCGGCACAGGTATAGAGATTACATTGCTTTCTGCCATACCTGCAGGTTCCGGTCTGGGCACAAGCTCCATTTTGGCTTCTACTGTCTTGGGTTCATTGAGTGACTTTTGCGGACTGATGTGGGATAAGAACGAAATATGCCGCCGTACGCTTGCCCTGGAACAGTTGCTGACGACCGGTGGCGGTTGGCAAGACCAATACGGTGGGGTACTGCAAGGTATCAAACTGTTGCAGACGGAGGCTGGATTTGCCCAGCAGCCATTGGTACGCTGGTTGCCCGAGCATTTGTTTACCCATCCGGAATACCGCGATTGCCATCTGCTGTATTATACGGGCATTACGCGTACAGCCAAGGGCATCCTTGCAGAAATAGTACGCTCCATGTTCCTCAACTCTTCCCTGCACCTGGGGTTATTAGAAGAGATGAAAGCACATGCCTTGGATATGGCCGAAGCCATTCAACGGAATGACTTCAAGAGTTTCGGAACACTGGTAGGCAAGACATGGATGCAGAAGAAGGCACTGGACAGTGGAACAAATCCTCCTGCCGTAGAGGACATCATCCGTCAGATAAAAGACTATACCTTAGGATATAAACTGCCGGGAGCCGGTGGGGAGGTTATCTGTATATGGTGGCTAAGGATCCGCAGGCAGCCCTGCGCATCCGTGAGACCTTGACGCTGAATGTACCGAATCCGAGAGCCAGGTTCGTAGAAATGTCACTCTCGGATAAGGGATTCCAGGTGTCGCGGAGCTGAAATTCATCATTCATGATGATACGGCCCCCCGTTCAGTATGGTCATCGCCCGGTAGAGTTGCTCCACAAAGATGAGGCGCACCATCTGATGGGAAAAGGTCATGCGTGAGAGGGACATCTTCTCGTGTGCCGCTTCGTACACTTTGGGGGAGAATCCGTAAGGGCCTCCGATAATAAATACCAGCCGTTTGTTCACGGTATTCATCTTGCGCTTCATATAGTCTGCAAACTCTATGGAGCGCATTTCTTTTCCACCTTCGTCCAGCAGTACGACCACATCTCCCGGCTGGAGAGCTTTCAATATCAGTTCCCCTTCCTTTTCCTTCTGCACTTCCATGGAGAGGCTCTTGGTGTTTTTCAGTTCGGGGATGACTTCCATCTCGAATGAGAGATAACGCTTGGTACGTTGCACATAGTCGTTGATGGCTGTTATAAAGTGTTGTTCTACAGTTCGTCCTACAACGAGCAGAGTAGTTTTCATACTGGTTCTGTTTTGATTAGCGCACAAATTTAGCATTTTTTTATTGTATTTTGAGACAAATGCTTACCTTTGCCTATCATAAATACTTGTGAAAATGAAAAAACGGGTAATCTTTTTGTTGACCGGTCTCTTCATTTGGACGTCTGTGCTGCTGGCTCAGAATGTTCCCGAGGGAGTGATTGGAGCTTCAAGGAAGGAAACTCTCAGGAGCTCAACAAGTATCTGGGTGACAAGGTCGATTTAATCATTCAGAATAAGTCGACCCACGCCGACAAGCGGACGGCAGAGGGCACAATGGCTGCTTTCTTTTCCAACCACAAGGTCGGCAGTTTTAATGTGAACCATCAGGGGAAGCGCGATGAGTCCGGTTTCGTCATCGGTACCTTGATGACCGCAAATGGAAACTTTCGGGTGAATTGTTTCTTCAGAAAAGTACAGAGCAAATATGTCATACATCAAATAAGGATAGATAAAACAGATGAATAAGGAAGAAGAATTGATTGACAGGCTGATAGACCTGGCTTTCGCCGAAGATATAGGCGATGGAGACCATACAACCTTTCGTGCATTCCTGCTACGGCAATGGGCAAGTCCAAACTGTTGATAAAAGAACCGGGCATCCTGGCCGGTATCGAGATAGCAAAGGAGGTGTTCCGCCGTTTCGATCCTACCATGAAGGTGGAAGTGTTCATTAATGACGGTACAGCCGTAAAGCCTGGTGATGTGGCCATGATTGTGGAAGGCAAGATACAGTCTTTGTTGCAAACGGAGCGTCTGATGCTGAACATCATGCAGCGCATGAGTGGCATTGCCACCATGACACATAAGTATGCCGAGCAACTGAAAGGTACGAATACCCGTGTACTCGATACCCGCAAGACTACTCCGGGCATGCGTATCCTCGAGAAAATGGCAGTGAAAATCGGTGGCGGTGTAAACCACCGTATCGGCTTGTTCGATATGATTTTGCTGAAAGACAACCATGTGGACTTTGCGGGAGGCATCGACAAGGCCATCAACCGTGCGAAGGAATATTGCAAGGGAAAAGGCAAGGACCTCAAGATAGAAATAGAAGTGCGCAACTTCGACGAATTGCAGCAGGTGCTCGACCTGGGCGGTGTAGACCGTATCATGTTCGACAACTTTACGCCGGCAATGACAAAGAAGGCCGTAGAGATGGTAGGCGGCCGCTATGAAACGGAATCTTCCGGCGGCATCACGTTTGATACGCTCCGCGACTATGCCGAATGCGGTGTAGACTTTATCTCAGTCGGTGCGCTGACCCATTCTGTGAAGGGATTGGATATGAGTTTTAAAGCATGTTGACAAAGGCAGAACGCGTTATTGCAGAATAATAAGGAAAGCCTCTCATAAAGAATGCTGCATTAAGGCAGATTTATGAGAGGCTTTCTCTTGATAACCGGTAGAGTAATGGCACCCGGAAAAACAGATGGTGTATTTGGGAGAACAGATGGTCTGTTTGGGGCAGATAGATGATGCGTTTGGCTGTAACGGATGATGTGTTTCAATGGATAAATAGCGTAGGAAGGTATGAAAAACATAACATGGAATAAAGTAAAAACAACTGTCAAAGGTTGGCAAGTGGGAGACTACATCCGGCAGACTTCCATTGTGGTGATTGGTGTACTGATTACCTTTGCCGGTAGTGAGTTGGTTACTCAAAACTCCGAGAAGAAAGATATTCAAGCCACCATGTCGCTGATTAGGGATGAACTGAAAAGCAACCGGGAGAATTATGAGAGTATCGTTTCAGAGTTTAGAGAGGATGAACGTCTTTCCAGCTTATTGGTGGAGTATGACTTAAAGCATCGGACGATACCAGAAGATTCATTGATACAGTTCCGCTTTCTTATGGGGCATATCCGCAGTTTTTATTATAGTCAGAATGCATTGGATATACTTAAAAACTCCATGTTGATGCAGAAGATTTCAGATAAAGAGCTACTGTTGCAGTTGACCGGAATCTATGAGGTATTGGATGGATTTAGGGCGACTATGAATGGCTATTACGATATGAAGGACGAAATTATGGTTCCTTTCCATTTGGCATTGACTGATGAACAGACGGACCAGATAAATCGTGGAGGATATGAGGCGTGGGATATTTACTTGTCGGACAGGTCGGTACGGAACTTTGTCAGGGTAGCGCGGAACTATTTTACGCCGGACTATGTAGAACGTGTGGGAAAACGTATAGACGAGGCAATACAAGCGCTTGAGAAAAAGTATCATTTAGAATGAAAAGATATGGGAAAGACAAGCTTTAACAGGTTGAACCATAAGATAAAAAGTTGGCGCATAGGTGATTATTTCCGCCAGTTCAGTATTGTGGCTGCGGGCATCATTGTCACTTTCTGGGGAAATGACCGGATTACCGAGAATGCCCGCCAAAAGGAAGTGCGTGCTACGATGCAGTTGGTAACGGAAGAGTTGGAATATAATAGGCAGGAGCTCCGTAATATAAAGCACTTGTTGGATATTGACATACACATGAGTCTGTTGTTGAGGGAACATGATATGGATGTATCCAAGATACCGACAGATACTCTGTGGAAGTATGGCAAGTTTTTCAATAATATGGATGAATTTTCTTATAGGACAGATGCGCTGGATGTGCTGAAAGGTTCTTCATTGATGCAGTATATACCGGACAAACGTATGTTGCAGGATGTATTGCAGACTTATTTTGAGTTGGGCAGGAAACAAAAGGATGTCAGTGATTACTATGCAACGAAAACAGATGCTCTTATGAGTGCTGCCATGTCCAGGGAGTGGGCGAATGTTTTGACGGTGGCGACGGTCTTCGGGACCAGGCCTTGTTTCTTGTGCAGTATAAGAAATTTATCAATTACGTCAACATGGTTCCCGGTTTTCTGTATTGGCATGAATTTGATAAACTGGATGAGATGCTGGACAAGCAAATACAGCTTTGAAAGCCAAATATAAATAATCTCCGTTCTTTAACTTCTTTTTAGAATTAATTCAGCAGCATTTTCCGCAATGCTGCGTCTAACTAACAAACGACGCAAAGAGGCGTCCGTAAAACGAGCACTGACATTGGAAAATGAGATAGAACTGATTGAGGGCTGCCGGGCAGGAAAGGATTCCGCCCGAAAGGAATTATACACCCTCTACTCCAAGCAGATGCTGGCGGTATGTTACCGCTATACGGGCGATGTCGATGCGGCCCATGACGTATTGCACGATGGCTTCATCAAAATTTTCACCCACTTCACCTTCCGTGGCGAATGTGCATTGAGTACCTGGGTGACAAGGGTAATGGTGACGCAGGCGATAGACTACCTGCGGAAACAGCAACGTTTCAGCCAACTGGTGGTGAATGAGGAACAATTGCCCGACATTCCGGATGAAGCAGGCATTGCCGAAACCGGAGGCCGTATTTCCGAAGAAATGCTGATGGCGTTCGTGGCGGAACTTCCCGATGGATGCCGTACTGTATTCAACTTATACGTCTTTGAGGAGAAATCGCACAAGGAAATAGCCGAAATCCTCCACATCAAAGAGCATTCGTCTACCTCGCAGTTGCATCGTGCTAAGTGTTTGTTGATAAAAAGAATTAAAGAATATACTGAATATGAGAGAAAATGATGAAATAACCGGTTTGTTCCGCAGTCGTCTTGCCGGCGCAGAGATGACAGTGCGGGAGGACTTCTGGGAAGGGTTGCAACGTGACTTGCCGTCACCGGTTGCCGCAAAAGGCAGGAGGCCGCTTTTTCTTTCTCCGAGGTTTCACCGCGTAGCCGCAGCCGCCTCTGTTGTATTTGTACTGGGAGCTGCTTCTGCCGCTTTCTGGTATTTCTCTCCGAAAGAGGAAATCAAGGAGCCTTTACACAAGTGGCGGCCATGACGCCGGAAGGTAACTTGAACGGGGATGTGGTGCAGGAAAGTTTTCCCTCTATCCATCAGGCCAACCCCATGGCACAAAAGCCCGGTACACAGCATCCCGCCAACGGCATTCCGGCAGGATTGACGGCGCAGGCCGATGAGGATGAATCCGTGTCTGTCCATGTTTCCATTCGGATTACCCAACGGGTGTACGGAAACCAGCAGCAGCCGGGAAACGGTTATTACAGTAACGGAACTCCGGCCGGAAACGGGAACTACCATTCAAATCCTGGCCATAAGGATGCTGATATAGATAGAATGCTGCCATCTTCTGAGGAAGAACCGGCAAAGTCTGTGGCTGTATCGCCATCCAAGCCCCGTAATTGGGCATTGAAAGCAGGCATCGGCACTTCCCTGCCGAAAGGGAATTTTCATATGCCGTTCACGGCCGGGGTAAGCGTGGAACGTTGTTTGAACAAGCATTTCTCCTTGGAAGCCGGTCTTCAGTATAATTGCTTGGATGGTGACCATACGTTGCATACGCTGGAAGTTCCGGTAAGGCTGAACATGATGCTGGCCAGTACGCCGAAAGTGGATTTCTATGCTATGGTAGGTGGAGCAGCGAGAAATGCATTGCTGGTGCTCCGGACAATGGTTTCGGTGCAGAGCCGGTACAGTTGTCGGTTGCTGCCGGAGTAGGGGTACGCTATAAAATGAACAACCGTTTTGCCTTGTTTGCAGAGCCGTCTGTATCCCATCATTTCGATACGGACTCGCAGACAAGAACCTTGCGTACGGAACGGCCCACCAATCTGAATCTGTTGTGCGGCGTGCGCATGACTTATTAATCTTAAATACCATACAAATATGAAGACTCTATACAATAAATTACATATATTCGGGCAGACTATGCTGCTCGTATTCTTTACTCTTTCTGTTCTCTCTTTGAGCTCTTGCAGCAAAGAAACGTTGGACTACAACCATCCGGATGTAGACTTGTTTGTCAAGCAGTTGAAGGCTGGCAAATATTCTACCCAAAGTCCGGATGGATTGAGTAACATGCCCAAGTTCACTTCCGAAGATATAGAGGAATTGCTGAAGTATGCCGAGGACTTGACGGTCATTCCCTCTTTCCCCCTGGCTCCGGTATCCTATTCGGCAGGTGGCAAGCTGCGTTTGGGCGAATGCATCCTGTGGACGGTAGAGACTATCCGCCTCGGGAACAATGCTTCGATGGGATGCAAGATGGTACATACGGATGCGGAGAATTATGAAGGTATCTATTTCCTTTCGGACGAAGAGGTGCTGGATGCCGCTTCGCGCTACCGCCGCTGGTGGGAAACCCGTAAGTATCCACGGACTATGTGGACGATTGATCCCTGCTATGACGAACCGCTTTGTGGCAGCGGATATATGTGGTGGTGACCTGTTTTTAGGGATTAAGGATTAGGTATTAAGTAATCAAACTGTCAGGTGAAGAGATTTATACTTGTAATGGGGCTGCTCTGTGCAGTAGCCTTCCCTTGCTATGCCCAAAACTGGACCCCTCAGGACTCGTTGAGGCTGAACCGGTTGCTGAAGGGCGAGGGGGAGGTAAAACTGAATCCGGAGGTATTGCAGGAATTGGAAATGAACAATTCTCTGGGTACTCCGAAAGCGGTGATGGACAAGTCGTGGATGGATTTTGATAATTCATTGCCCGTCATGCCGAAAGCGCCCGAGAAAAAAGTGGTGCTTACCTTACGTCCTTATACAGCCAATACCAAATATAATTGGGACCCCATTTATCAGAAAAAAATCAAGGTAGACAAGGATACTTGGCGAGGAGATGAATTCTATGCGCTTAAGATTCTGATGATTCCTACGAACTGGGCTAAACATCCGTTTGATGCCGGTCCGCGTGAGACTGTGGAGCAGATTGAAGCAACCGGTTTGCGTTACCGGGTGACGGAGCGGGCCAATAATATGGCTGTGGGCGGTTGGCAGGGTGCCAGTGGCGGTGGAATTTCCGGTTTAGACCTGATGACACCTTTTACCCGTGAGTTTTGGAATTTCAAAGGCCGCAAGCGCCGTGCCCGTACGCTGGAAGTATTGAAGGCGTATGGAGATTCGATAACTGTTTTGGAACAACAGTAATTTATCACTTTTTGTCAAATTTTGAACTTCTTTCTCCTCTTCTTGTTTTCATTAGTAAACCTTTAAAAAAAGTAATAATGAACAGAGTGACTTCTCTATTTGGAATAAGATATCCGATAATTCAAGGTGGTATGGTGTGGTGTAGCGGCTGGAGACTTGCTGCTGCTGTAAGCAATGCGGGAGGGCTGGGCTTGCTCGGCGCAGGTTCGATGCATCCCGAAACGTTGCGGGAGCATATCAGGAAATGCCGTGAGCTACGCATCATGCTTTTGGTGTGAACATTCCCTTGATGTATCCCCAGATAGAAGAGATAATGCAGATTGTGGCCGACGAGGGAGTGAAGATTGTATTTACATCTGCCGGCAGCCCGAAGAAATGGACCGGTTGGTTGCACGAGCGTGGCATCACGGTGGTGCATGTTGTTTCGTCCTCGCGTTTTGCCGTGAAGGCAGAAGAGGCGGGTGTTGATGCAATAGTTGCCGAAGCTTCGAAGCCGGTGGGCACAATGGGAGGGAGGAGACTACCACCCTGTGCCTGATACCAGCTGTACGTGCAGTTACTACACTTCCGCTGATTGCCGCCGGTGGCATTGCAACGGGTGAGGCCATGCTGGCTGCCCGGGTGCTGGGTGCGGAAGGTGTGCAGATTGGTACACGCTTTGCCTTGACGGCAGAGAGTTCTGCAAACGAGGTATTTAAGGATTACTGCTTGCATTTGGAAGAAGGGGATACCCGTCTGCTTTTGAAGAAATTGGCTCCGGTGCGTCTGGTGCGCAATAACTTTCGCAGCGCCGTAGAGGCTGCTGAGGCTGTGGGAGCTTCAGAGGAAGAACTTCGTATCCTTTTAGGGCGTGGCCGTGCCAAACGTGGTATTTTTGAAGGTGACTTGGAAGAAGGGGAACTGGAAATAGGGCAGGTATCTGCCTTGCTGCATGGAAAGGGAGTGCAGTCTGTGGCGTCGGTCATGCAAGAGTTGGTGGAGGAGAGCAGAAGGGCGTGGGAGAGAATGCAGGAATTGGATTTCTGAATATTCCCTCTTCTGGTATCATATAACAATAAAAAAGGAATATTCCCGGTGATTTCGGGGATATTCCTTTTTTAGTTTCAACTTATAACCTTTTATCCTTTGGGGATATTGGTTGTGTCTTTTGCCGTATTTCCACTTGTGGCGGAATTACTTGTGCCATTGCTGCTGGCAGTGGCGCTACCGGTAGCCATATTTGTTGCACTTTTACCGGCTGTCTGCACAGCAGGTTGCTCTTCCCAATGGAACGGTTCAAAGCTACTGTTCGGGTCAACCCAGGACGGTTTCTTGGAAGCATAAATAATGAATGGGGCAATGACTACAATCAGCGCACCGATGATGAGCACGGAGAACCATACTGTGTTGCTGCCTGTTGAAATCTGGCTGGGTGGGATAAAGCTCAGTACGAATGCCAGCAATGACCCGCAGAAACCAAGTCCACCGATGAGCCACATCAATCCGTTGCCATTCTTGCCGATACGGAACGGACGGTTCAGCTTCTTCATCTTATAACGCAGCACGATGGCTCCGGAGAACATCAGCATATACATGATAAGATAGAGGACTACGGTCAACTGTGACAGAATCTGGTAGAAACTCTGTACGGAAGGCATGACTACGAACAGAAGGCTCAGTACGGTTACTGCACCGCCTTGTACATAAAGGATGTTCTTCTGTACACCTAGTTTGTTTGTCTTTTGGAAGAACGGAGGCATGTAGCCTGCTTTTCCTACGGCAAAGATACCTTTGGACGGACCGGCAACCCATGTCAATACACCTGCCAGTACGCCAAATGCCAAAGCGATGGCAATAATCGGTGACAGCCAGGAAGCACGGATGTAATGGAAGTAGTTGTCGAAGCCTACAAGCAGACTCTGTGTCAGACTGATGTCTTTGGCCGGGATGATGATACCCAGTGAGAAAGTACCGAGTACGAAGATGATAACCGTAATGGCCGCACCGATGAACACTGCCTCGGATAATTCTTGGAGGATTGTTCACGTCTTTTACGTGGATACCGCCCATTCCATACCGGCATAGAAGAGGAAGATACTGGCAGCAAGCACCACGTTGTCGAAGTTCGTCAAGTCGGGGAAGAAGCTGCTGTGGAAATCCAGGTTGGAGTGTCCGCCGGTGGCAAGGTAGATAATACCCAGGATAATCAGCAGTGCGGCAGGGATAATAGTCCCGACCAGGCCGCCGACCTTTGCCACTTTACCTACCCAGCTCATGCCCTTCATGGAAATGAACGTAGCCAGCCAGTAGATGATGAGGACAACAACGAGTGAGTAATACTTGTTGTTGGCCAGTGACATGTCGTGTACGTCGTTCATGCCGATGAAAGCAATGGATACGGCACCGAATGTCAATACGGTAGGATACCAGATTGTACTTTCAATCCATTGTACCCAGATGGCAAGGAAGCCCAGTTTTTTTCCGTAGGCTTCGCCCACCCAGCGGAACACACCGCCTTGCTTGTCTTGAAACATGGCAGCCAGTTCCGCGGCGACAAGTGACGTCGGAATCAGAAAAACAATGGCTGACAAATAAGTAGTAGAAGGCCGAACTCATTCCGTACACGGCCTCGGCAGGAAGTCCACGTAGGGATACTACTGCCGTCACATTCATGATTGCCAGGGTAAATACACCCAGCTTCACTGTTTGTTTAATATTTGCCATAAGTTAAGGTTTTAGATGAAAAATATATTCAAAATCAGCGTCTATAACAACACTTGGGGAGAGTTGTTCCCAACGGATAAGTGAAAGTTCAGGTTTAACTATTCAGGAAGCGTCGGCTTTGGGCGCGGGCTTCTGTGCAACTTCTTGTAGAACTCTTCTTTTTCCTTATTGCGCCGTTCGACCAGGCTCGTTACATACACTGTAAAGATAGGG
>ENA-OQCK01000715-OQCK01000715.1-human-gut-metagenome-genome-assembly--contig:-NODE-715-length-15730-cov-3.753829_pt1 | contig 15730 bp, 16 predicted proteins | sample MGYA00242498_ERZ504578 | MGnify/ENA primary metagenome ERZ504578 (study PRJEB26092, sample SAMD00036229) | human gut metagenome | host: Homo sapiens | study: EMG produced TPA metagenomics assembly of...
CTTAACGCGGTAAGTTAAGTTTCCAACATAAAGTTATAATGAAAATAGATAAAAAATAAATAATGAATAAAACTCTACTGGATAGATGGTTACTAATAAAAGGATTAAAACGACAGAGAGTTTACAAAAGCGTTTTTTCAACGGAAGTAAAAACTTGTAATAGAAATCGAGAAACTAATGGTCCATCAATCCGCAGCAAAGAAAAGAATAATTTTTGGATTGACCATCTTTTTAGAGATTTTATTTGCAGAAAGACAAAAAAAAGTAAAACGGAGAACTGTACAGCGTGTTCTTTCACAAGGATTTTTCATTTGTTTATATGTTACATTACTGAAATAAATCTGCAATGTCTTTTGAAATTTGAAAGATTAGCACTAATTTTGCACCCTCTTTGAGTATAGAACAAAGTATAAATCAAATAAATAATTGTCAGAATGAACGTTTCATTACAAAACATTGACAAAGTAAGCGCAGAGCTTACTGTAAAGCTTGAGAAAGCCGATTATCAGGAGAAAGTAGACAAAGAGTTGAAATCACTCCGTCAGAAGGCACAGATCCCGGGATTCCGTAAAGGTATGGTTCCTACAAGTCTTATTAAAAAGATGTATGGTAAGTCGGTGATTGCAGAGGTAGTGAATAAGACGCTGCAAGAAGCTGTTTACAATTATATTAAAGAAAATAAGGTGAATATGTTGGGCGAACCGTTGCCTAACGAAGAAAAACAGCAGAATATCGACTTCGATACAATGGATGAATTTGATTTCGTGTTCGATATTGCTTTGGCACCCGAATTTAAAGCGGAAGTAAGCACTAAAGATAAGTCGATTATTATACGATTGAGGTATCTGACGAGATGATCGACAATCAGGTGAAGATGTATACTCAACGCACCGGCAAATACGATAAAGTAGATGCTTACGAAGATAATGATATGCTGAAAGGCCTGTTGGCTCAGTTGGACGAAGAAGGTAACACGAAAGAAGGCGGTATTCAGGTAGAAGGTGCTGTTTTGATGCCTTCTTATATGAAGAATGACGACCAGAAAGCTATCTTTGCTAATGCGAAGGTAAACGATGTGCTGGTGTTCAACCCGAATGTGGCTTATGACGGTCACGCTGCTGAGTTGGGTTCTTTATTGAAAATCGACAAGGAAATCGCTAAGGATGTTAAGTCTAACTTTAGCTTTCAGGTAGAAGAAATTACTCGTTTTGTTCCAGGCGAACTGACTCAGGAAGTGTTCGATCAGGCATTCGGTGAGGGCGTTGTGAAGACTGAAGAAGAATTCCGCGCTAAGATCAAAGAAGAAATTGCTGCAAGATTTGTTGCAGACAGCGATTATAAGTTCTTGATTGATGTTCGCAAGGTATTGATGGATAAAGTAGGCAAACTGGAATTCCCGGATGCACTGCTGAAACGTATTATGTTGCTGAACAACGAAGAAAAGGGCGAAGAATATGTTGCTGAAAACTATGATAAGAGTATTGAAGAACTGACTTGGCACCTGATTAAAGAACAGCTGGTAGAAGCAAACAATATCAAGGTAGAACAGGAAGATGTGCTGAAAATGGCAAGAGATACAACAAAGGCACAGTTTGCTCAATATGGTATGCTTTCTATTCCTGATGATGTACTTGACAACTATGTACAGGAAATGTTGAAGAAGAAAGAAACTATCAATAATTTGGTAAGTCGTGTGGTAGAAGTGAAGCTTGCTGCTGCTCTGAAAGCACAGGTTACTTTGGAGAACAAGAACGTTTCGATCGAAGAATTCAATAAAATGTTTGAGTAATCATTCGGTTGAATAAAATATAAAGTCACAGAAACACAGAGTTTTTATAAAATTATAACTCTGTGTTTTTTGTGTCTCTGTATTCTTTTTCGTTTCTTTGTACTTACGTTTATTTTTAATTAATAAGAAAGGAACAATAACATGGATGATTTTAGAAAATACGCAACCAAGCATTTAGGAATGAATGGCATGGTTTTGGACGATGTGATTAAATCGCAAGCCGGGTATTTGAATCCTTATATTCTGGAAGAAAGACAGTTGAATGTAACTCAGCTCGACGTATTCTCCCGCTTGATGATGGACCGCATTATTTTCCTCGGTACACAGGTGGACGATTATACTGCTAATACGCTTCAGGCACAGTTGCTGTATTTGGACTCTGTTGATCCGGGCAAGGATATTTCTATTTACATCAACTCTCCGGGCGGAAGTGTGTACGCCGGACTGGGCATTTACGATACGATGCAGTTTATCTCGAGTGATGTGGCTACGATTTGTACAGGTATGGCGGCTTCTATGGCAGCTGTATTGCTGGTTGCCGGTAAAGAAGGCAAGCGTTCTGCACTGCCTCACTCGCGTGTAATGATTCACCAGCCGATGGGAGGCGCACAGGGACAGGCCTCGGATATTGAAATTACTGCCCGTGAAATTCAAAAATTGAAGAAAGAACTTTATACGATTATCGCCGATCATTCGCATACTGATTTTGATAAGGTATGGGCGGACTCTGACCGTGACTACTGGATGACAGCACAGGAAGCGAAAGAGTACGGCATGATTGATGAAGTATTGATTAAGAAATAAAAATGGCTGATTCAAAAGCAAAGAAAAAGTGTAGCTTCTGCGGTCGGTCGGAGAATGAAGTTGGATTCCTGATTACGGGAGTAAACGGTTATATCTGCGACAGTTGTGCCACCCAAGCTTATGAGATTACTCAGGAAGCGTTGGGCGAAGTCAAGAAAAGCGCCGGAGCTACCAAACTTAATTTAAATGAACTACCCAAACCGGTAGAAATCAAGAAATTCCTTGACCAGTATGTAATAGGACAGGATGACGCCAAGCGTTTTCTTTCCGTATCGGTCTATAACCATTATAAACGTTTGCTCCAAAAGGATAGTGGAGATGATGTGGAAATTGAAAAATCGAACATCATTATGGTGGGTAGCACCGGAACCGGAAAAACATTGCTGGCTCGTACGATTGCCAAGTTGCTCCATGTTCCGTTTACAATTGTGGATGCTACGGTACTGACGGAAGCCGGTTATGTGGGAGAGGATATTGAAAGTATTCTAACCCGTCTGCTTCAGGTGGCTGATTATAATGTACCGGAAGCTGAACAGGGAATTGTATTTATTGATGAGATCGACAAGATCGCCCGCAAAGGAGATAATCCTTCTATCACTCGTGACGTGAGCGGTGAAGGTGTACAACAGGGATTACTGAAACTGCTCGAAGGTTCCGTGGTGAATGTGCCCCACAGGGAGGCCGTAAGCACCCCGACCAAAAGATGATTCCGGTAAATACCAAGAATATCCTCTTTATTTGTGGCGGTGCTTTCGATGGTATTGAAAAGAAAATCGCACAACGACTGAATACGCATGTTGTAGGCTATACAGCTTCGCAGACAACAGCGAGGATTGATAAGAATAACATGATGCAGTATATTGCTCCCCAGGATTTGAAGTCGTTCGGACTGATTCCCGAAATAATCGGTCGTCTGCCAGTATTGACTTACCTCAATCCTCTGGATCGTGATGCGCTTCGTGCTATCCTTACCGAACCCAAAAACTCTATCATCAAACAGTATGTTAAACTGCTTGAAATGGATGGTATCAAGTTGACATTTGAAGATTCTGTCTTTGAATATATTGTCGATAAGGCGGTTGAATATAAGCTTGGTGCCCGTGGATTGCGTTCCATTGTGGAAACGATTATGATGGATGTCATGTTTGAAATCCCTTCGGGAAGCAAAAAAGAGTATGAAGTGACGCTGGATTACGCGAAGCTGCAACTGGAAAAAGCAAACATGGCAAGGCTGCAAACCGCTTAAAATCAAAAAGTAAGGCGACTGTAAATGAAGGCTTCTGTTTTTTCTTGAAAATATTAGTCGTATTTTGCTTGGTAATTACGAAGTTGTTTATAACTTTGTTTGGTTCTCTTGAAAAAGAGTGCTTTGCTTAAAGTTAAACCATGAACTGAATAAAACAACCTAAGTTAAGATGGCAGGGAAGATTAATTTAATAAATGAACTGAAGAAGTGTTTCGGATTTAATAAATTCAAGGGAAACCAGGAAGCAATCATTCAGAACTTGCTTGATGGTAGAGACACCTTTGTACTGATGCCTACCGGTGGCGGGAAATCCTTATGCTATCAGTTACCTTCGCTCTTGATGGAAGGAACGGCAATTGTAATTTCTCCGCTTATTGCGTTGATGAAGAACCAAGTGGATGCAATGCGTAATTTTAGTGAAGAAGATGGTATCGCCCATTTTATTAATTCTTCATTAAACAAAGGCGCGATAGACCAAGTGAAGTCTGACATCCTTGCCGGAAAGACAAAATTGTTATATGTGGCTCCGGAGTCTTTGACAAAGGAAGAGAACGTAGATTTTTTGCGCTCGGTGAAAATTTCGTTTTACGCGGTAGACGAGGCTCACTGTATTTCCGAATGGGGGCATGACTTCCGGCCGGAATATCGGCGGATTCGTCCTATCATCAACGAGATCGGAAAGCTCCGTTGATAGCACTTACTGCAACGGCAACGCCAAAGGTGCAGCACGATATCCAGAAGAATCTGGGAATGGTGGATGCACAGGTTTTCAAGTCATCGTTCAACCGTCCGAACCTGTATTATGAGGTACGCGCGAAGACTGCTAATATTGATCGTGATATTATCAAGTTTATCAAGAATAATCCGGAAAAATCGGGTATCGTTTACTGCCTTAGCCGGAAGAGAGTAGAAGAACTTGCTGAAATTCTTCAGGCAAACGGTATCAACGCGCGTCCTTACCATGCGGGTATGGACTCATTGACGAGGACGAAGAATCAGGATGATTTCCTGATGGAAAAAGTGGAAGTCATTGTGGCTACGATCGCTTTCGGTATGGGGATTGATAAACCGGATGTGCGGTTTGTGATTCACTACGATATCCCGAAAAGCTTGGAAGGATATTACCAGGAAACGGGGCGCGCCGGTAGAGATGGCGGTGAAGGTCAGTGCATAACCTTTTATACAAACAAAGACTTGCAGAAACTGGAAAAGTTCATGCAAGGGAAACCTGTGGCAGAACAGGAAATTGGCAAGCAGCTTCTGTTGGAAACCGCTGCTTATGCCGAATCTTCCGTATGCCGACGTAAGACATTACTACATTATTTCGGTGAAGAGTACACGGAAGAAAATTGTGGAAATTGTGACAACTGTTTAAACCCTAAAAAACAAGTGGAGGCTCAAGAATTATTGTGTGCCGTGATTGAAGCGATTATCGCGGTGAAAGAAAACTTTAAGGCAGATTATATCATTGACATATTACAAGGTAGAGAGACTTCGGAGGTACAGGCTCATTTGCATGAGGACCTCGAAGTATTTGGCTCAGGTATGGGCGAAGAAGACAAAACATGGAATGCAGTAATCCGTCAGGCTCTGATAGCAGGCTATTTGAGCAAAGATGTAGAACATTACGGTCTTTTGAAAGTGACGGAAGAAGGACACAAGTTCTTGAAGAAACCTAAATCATTCAAGATAACGGAGGATAATGACTTTGAAGAAGTGGAGGAGGAAGTACCGGCACGCGGCGGTGGCTCTTGTGCAGTAGACCCTGCTCTTTATTCAATGTTGAAAGACTTGAGGAAGAAGCTCTCTAAGAAACTGGAAGTTCCTCCTTATGTAATTTTCCAGGACCCGTCTTTGGAAGCAATGGCTACTATCTACCCGGTAACACTGGAAGAGCTACAGAATATTCCCGGTGTAGGTGCCGGAAAGGCGAAACGCTACGGTGAAGAATTCTGTAAACTGATTAAACGTCACTGTGAAGAGAATGAAATAGAACGTCCAGAAGACTTGCGTGTACGTACGGTTGCTAATAAGTCGAAAATGAAAGTGTCTATCATTCAGGCTATTGACCGTAAGGTAGCCTTAGATGATATTGCTCTATCCAAAGGTATTGAATTTGGAGAACTGTTGGATGAAGTAGAAGCAATTGTCTATTCCGGAACCAAACTGAATATTGATTACTTCTTGGAAGAGATCATGGATGAAGATCATTTGCTTGACATCTACGATTATTTTAAGGAGTCTACGACAGACAAGATTGATGATGCACTTGATGAACTGGGGGATGACTTCACTGAAGAAGAAGTTCGTTTGGTACGTATTAAGTTCATCTCTGAAATGGCAAACTAAAAAAAGCGAAAAAAATAGGCGTGCAGGTATGCGGTTTTGAATAAAAACCGTATATTTGCACGCAATAATTTTTAAACGCATAGCCCTATGTCATTTATTGCTGATAAGATTGTAATGGATGGGTTGACTTACGATGACGTACTGTTGATCCCCGCTTATTCTGAAGTTTTACCGCGCACTGTCGATCTCTCGACAAAGTTTTCAAAAAACATTGAGTTAAAAATACCTTTTGTGACGGCTGCCATGGATACGGTAACCGAAGCGAAAATGGCTATTGCCATTGCTCGTGAAGGTGGTATCGGTGTGATTCACAAAAATATGTCTATCGAAGAACAAGCAAGACAAGTTGCTATTGTAAAGCGTGCCGAGAATGGTATGATTTATGATCCTGTGACTATCAAGAGAGGTTCTACCGTTCGCGACGCTTTGGATATTATGGCTGAATATAAAATCGGTGGTATCCCTGTTGTGGATGATGAAGGTTATCTGGTAGGTATTGTTACTAACAGAGACTTGCGTTTTGAAAGAGATATGGCAAAACATATTGATCTTGTCATGACTCCTAAAGAAAGATTAGTAACTACCAACCAGTCTACTGACTTGGAATCTGCTGCACAGATTCTTCAGAAACATAAGATTGAGAAACTTCCGATTGTAGGAATGGACGGAAAGTTGATCGGTCTTGTTACTTATAAGGATATTACAAAAGCAAAAGACAAACCGATGGCTTGTAAAGACGCCAAAGGTCGTTTGCGTGTTGCCGCCGGTGTGGGGGTGACTGTCGATACATTGGATCGTATGCAGGCTTTGGTTGATGCGGGTGCGGATGCCATTGTTATTGATACGGCTCACGGACACTCTGCATTCGTTATTGAGAAACTGAGAGAAGCTAAGAAACGCTTCCCGGGCATTGATATTGTTGTAGGTAATATTGCTACCGGAGAAGCTGCTAAGGCCTTGGTGGAAGCTGGTGCTGATGCTGTGAAAGTAGGTATCGGACCGGGATCTATCTGTACGACCCGTGTGGTTGCCGGTGTGGGGGTTCCCCAGCTGTCGGCTGTATATGATGTAGCAAAAGCGCTGAAAGGTACAGGTATTCCTTTGATTGCCGATGGTGGTTTGCGCTATTCCGGTGATGTCGTGAAAGCATTGGCTGCCGGTGGGTATAGTGTAATGATCGGATCATTGGTTGCCGGAACAGAAGAATCTCCGGGTGATACTATTATTTTCAACGGACGTAAATTCAAATCATATCGTGGCATGGGGTCGTTGGAAGCTATGGAGAATGGTTCAAAAGACCGTTACTTCCAAAGTGGAACAGCTGACGTGAAGAAATTGGTTCCGGAAGGTATTGCTGCCCGTGTTCCTTATAAGGGTACATTGTTCGAAGTTGTTTATCAATTAACAGGTGGTTTGCGTGCAGGTATGGGATATTGTGGTGCTGCCAATATTGAAAAACTTCACGATGCCAAATTTACCCGTATCACAAATGCCGGTGTAATGGAAAGTCATCCGCACGATGTGACGATTACCAGTGAATCGCCTAATTATAGCCGTCCGGAATAACAGCATATATAAACGGTGAACTATTAACGGTGAACGGTGAACAGACTGTGTCGATCTGCAGGGTGTTCGCTGCTCACCGTTCGTTGTTTATGGAGTTAATGTTTGGTTTTTAGAGTTTGGAAAATAAGAATTGATGATGAAAAGAGGTCTGCTTGTAGCTTGGTTTTGGTTTTTCGGTATCTCGGTCTTTGCACAGGAAGACCCGGTGCTGATGCGGGTGAATGGAAAAGATATACTTCGTTCGGAGTTTGAGTATTCGTATCGGCATCGGACTGGTAATGCAGATGCAAAACTCTCTCCGAAGGAATATGCGGAACTTTTCGCTCAATCGAAATTGAAGGTTGAAGCGGCCAAAGTTGCAGGACTTGATACGACTACTATGTTCCGAAAACTACAGGAAGCGTGGCGAAGTCAGTTGCTCAAATCTTATTTGACGGATAAGCAGGTATTGGATAGTTGTATTCGTGTTCTGTATCAGGATAGAGGTTTGAAAGGATTGGGGAGTCGGGTACGGATAATGCAAATTTTCAAATATCTGCCTCAGACAATAACTGCCAAGCATTTGGAGGAAGAGAAAAACCGAATAGATTCTATCTGGCAGTCGCTAAGGACTCAGTCAGATTTGGATTTTGCCCGTTTGGTGGAAATGTACTCGGAGGATAAGCGTAGTATGTGGTTGGAACGTTTGCAAACAACGAGCGAATTTGAAAATGTAGCTTTTTCTTTGTCAACAGGAGAAATATCCCATCCTTTCTTTACTCCGGAAGGGCTTCATATTATAAAAGTGATTGACCGGAAAGAAAATCCTTCGTATGGAGAGGTTTATGAGAAGTTGGCAGAACGTTTGATACGTAAGGAGGGGGTGGATAAAGCTACGGAAACCATAGTGGAACGACTAAAAAGAGACTGGCAATATGCTCCCAATCCGAGTGGCATGAACGAGTTGTTGACAATTGGCAGAACGGAGCAGACTTTGTTTACAATCGATGGACAGGTATATTCGGGAGAGATGTTCAAGCAGTTTGCTTCTTCGCATCCGCAGGCGGTGAAGCGGCAACTGAATGGATTTATAGCAAAGTCGTTATTGGACTATGAAGGTAAGAATATAGAGCGGAAACATCCGGAAGTCCGCTATGCTTTGCAGAAAGTTACTGATAAGTATCTCATAGCAGAGGTAACTCGTCAGAAAGTGGATTTGCCTGCCATAAATGACCGGGCAGGACTAGCAACTTATTTTAAATTTCACACTTCGGATTATCGTTGGGATAGTCCGCGATATAAAGGTGCTATTCTTCATTGCGTTGATAAAAAAACGTCGAAGCAGGCTAAAAAACTATTGAAGAAAACCCCGGAAAAAGAATGGGCGGAAGTACTTCGGCAAACTTTTAATACATCCGGAGAAGAAAAGATAAAAGTTGAACAGGGAATTTTTGCCGACGGGGATAATAAATATATAGATAAACTGGTTTTTAAGAAGGGGGATTTTGAACCTCTAATGTCTTATCCTTTTACTGTTGTTGTCGGCAAAAAACAGAAAGGCCCGGATGATTATCGAGAGGTAATAGAACAGGTCCGGAAGGATTATCGAAGCTATCTTAACGCATTCTGGATGCGGGAATTGCAGGATTTCGGTAAGGTTGAAATAAACCAAGAGGTTTTAAAAACCGTTAATAATAACTGATGTAACCGATTATTCACTATCTTCGTACCTTAAATAAGTAGATTTCAATTGACAATGCGAATATTAGTCCTCTTACTGATTACCCTTCTTGGTTGTGGAGCGTGCAAAAAACAGCATGACCATAAAGGTAAGACTCCTTTGGTAGAGGTGGATGGTAATTTTTTATATAAAGAAGATTTGATGTCCGTACTTCCTGTTGGATTGTCAAAAGATGATAGCATTCTTTTCGCCGAACACTATATTCGTAGTTGGGCGGAGGAAATCTTGTTGTATGAAAAAGCTGCGAACAACATTCCTGATAATGTGGATGTGGAAAAGTTGGTGGAGAACTACCGGAAAGCTTTGATTATGCATACTTATCAGCAGGAACTGATTAATCAGAAGTTGATAAATGATATTCCGGAACAGGAAATTGCAGATTATTATGAGAAAAACAAAGAATTGTTTAAGCTGGAGAATCCGTTGATTAAGGGATTGTTTATCAAAGTGCCGTTAACGGCTCCCCAGTTGAATAATGTCCGCAGATGGTATAAGACAGAGAAGCAGGATGCAGTAGAGAGTCTGGAAAAATACAGTTTGCAAAATGCGGTGAAATATGAATATTTCTATGACAAATGGGTCTCCGTGACAGATATACTCGACATGATTCCGTTAAAAGTAGATACACCGGAAGAATATGTAAACAAACACCGTCAGGTAGAATTGAAAGATACGGCATTTTATTATTTCCTGAATGTGAGCGATTATCGTGGAGTAGGAGAGGAAAAACCGTATGAGTTTGCCCGATCGGAAGTGAAAGATTTGCTGGTCAATCAGAAACGGGTGAATTTTATGGAGCAAGTAAAAAGCGACCTGTATCAGCAGGCGGTAGACAAGAAGAAGATTATATATAATTATTAAATACAAAGAATGAAGAAGTTTGTGAACTTTAGATTTGTTGTTACCCTTGTCCTGGCAGTTTTTGCTAACGTGGTAACTTATGCCCAGGACAACGTGGTTGATGAAGTAGTTTGGGTAGTAGGTGACGAAGCTATTTTAAAATCAGATGTAGAAGAGGCTCGTATGGACGCCTTGTATAATGGACGCAGATTCGACGGCGATCCATATTGTGTGATTCCCGAAGAAATCGCTGTTCAGAAGTTATTCCTGCATCAGGCAAAGTTGGATAGTATTGAGGTTTCCGAAGCGGAAATCATCCAGCGAGTAGATATGCTGACTAATATGTACATTCAGCAGATCGGTTCAAGAGAGAAAATGGAGGAGTATTTCAATAAGACTTCCGCTCAGATTCGTGAAACACTGCGTGATAATGCACGAGACGGATTGACAGTACAGAAGATGCAGCAGAAATTAGTCGGGGAAATCAAAGTAACTCCGGCAGAAGTACGCCGTTACTTCAAAGACCTTCCGCAGGATAGTATCCCTTACATTCCGACGCAGGTAGAAGTGCAGATTATCACGCTGCAACCTAAAATTCCTGTTGCAGAAATCGAAGATGTGAAGAAAAGGCTGCGCGACTATACGGATCGTGTGACAAAAGGAGAAATCGACTTCTCAACGTTGGCCCGTTTGTATTCCGAGGATAAGGCATCTGCCATAAAAGGCGGCGAATGCGGATTCATGGGACGTGGTATGATGGACCTTCTTATGCGAATGTGGCATTCAGTTTGCAGGATCCGAAGAAAGTCTCCAAGATTGTTGAGTCTGAATTCGGTTATCATATTATCCAGTTGATTGAGAAGCGTGGTGACCGTGTCAATACCCGTCACATTCTGTTGCGTCCGAAAGTTTCGGAAAAAGAACTGACAGAGGCTTGTGCACGTCTGGATTCTATTGCTGATGATATCCGTGCAAATAAGTTCTCGTTCGATGAAGCAGCTGCCGTTATTTCACATGATAAAGATACTCGTAATAATCATGGTATCATGGTGAATATCAATGAAAATTCAGGAGTGACTACTTCTAAATTCCAAATGCAGGATCTACCTCAGGATGTTGCCAAAGTGGTAGACAAGATGAACGTTGGAGAGATTTCCAAAGCATTTACAATGATTAATGAGAAAGACGGAAAGGAAGTTTGTGCGATTGTGAAACTGAAGGCAAAAATTAACGGTCATAAAGCGACTATTGCAGAGGACTATCAGGACTTGAAAGAAATTGTAATGGATAAACGCCGCGAAGAAATGTTGCACAAGTGGATTCTGGATAAGCAGAAACATACTTATGTACGTATCAACGAAAACTGGCAGAAGTGTGACTTCAAGTATCCGGGTTGGATTAAGAAGGATTGATGTTTAACAGCTTGACTTTATATGCTGAAACAAAATAAAAAAGATAAACAAGACAGGCATAGATGGCTCCTAATAGGCTTTCTATGCCTGTTTGGCGTATGTCTTGTAGCGCAGGTGCGTCCTACAGAGCAAAAAACGAAGGCAACCGGAACATCTACAAAATCGGTTGCAGACACATCCAAAACAACGAAGAAGCAGCCGGAGAATAAGAAAACGAAGGTTTATTTGCTCCATGCTGATGAAGGTCAGGCGGATAAGTTAGCTCGTCCTGATGTGCAAGTGCTGATTGGTAATGTGAAAATGCGTCACGATAGCATGTATATGTATTGTGATAGTGCGTTGATCTTTGAGAAAACCAATTCAGTTGAGGCTTTCAGTAATGTACGTATGGAGCAGGGAGATACGCTGTTCATTTACGGTGATTATCTTTACTATGATGGAATGACTCAGATTGCGCAGCTCCGTGAAAATGTAAAGATGATAAACCGGAACACGACGCTGCTGACGGATAGTTTGAACTACGACCGTCTTTATGACCTCGGATATTATTTCGAGGGGGGGACGTTGATGGACGAGGAAAATGTGTTGACTTCCGATTGGGGTGAATACAGTCCTGCTACCAAACAATCCGTGTTCAACCATGATGTGAAGTTGGTTAATCCGAAGTTTGTGTTGACTTCCGATACATTAAGGTATAACACAGAAAATAAGATTGCCGTAATTCTCGGACCTTCGAATATCGTTAGTGATAATAATCATATCTATTCGGAGCGTGGATTCTATAATACAATGACCGAACAAGCGGAACTGTTAGACCGTTCCATATTGACAAACCAAGGGAAGAAATTGGTGGGTGATAGCTTATTTTATGACCGGTTGGTCGGATATGGTGAAGCATTCGACAATGTGAAAATGACAGATACGATCAACAAGAACATGTTGACGGGCGATTACTGTTTCTATAACGAACTGACCGACTCTGCTTTTGCTACCAAGCGTGCCGTGGCCATTGACTATTCGCAGGGTGACAGTCTTTTTATGCATGGTGATACTCTGCAAATGGTTTCCTATAACTTGAATACAGATTCTCTGTACCGGTTGATGAAAGCTTATCATAAGTACGTATGTATCGTACGGATGTGCAGGGAGTATGCGATTCACTGGTTATAACTCAAAAGATTCTTGCATGACTATGTATGTTGACCCTATTCTTTGGAATGAAGGTCAGCAGTTGCTTGGTGAGCAGATCAAGATTTATATGAATGACAGTACTATCGACTGGGCCCACATTATCAATCAGGCGTTGACGGTAGAGATGAAAGACTCCATTCATTATAACCAAGTGTCCGGTAAGGAGATGAAAGCCTATTTTGAAAATGGGGATATGCGGCATATCGAAGTGATTGGTAATGTGCTGACGGCCTTTTATCCGGAAGAAAAAGACAGCACGATGACCGGATTCAACTGTCTGGAAGGGAGCTTGCTCCATCTTTATATGAAAGACAAGAAGATGGAGAAAGGATTATTTGTGGGAAAGTCCAACGGTACGATGTATCCCATGGATCAGATACCGCCCGATAAGTTACGTCTGCCTACATTCTCCTGGTTTGATTATGTGCGTCCGCTGAATAAAGAGGATATTTTCAACTGGAGAGGCAAGCGGGAAGGCGAAATGCTGAAACCGACAACTGACCGGCGGCCAAAGACAAATAAGCGAAACTTAATTAATATGAAGTAGTATGGGAATGTTTTTCAATTCGATGAGAAAACCTCGTGGCTTTAATCATCAATACATTTATGTAGACGAGCGAAAGGAGAAGCTCGCTAAAATGGAAGAGAAAGCGAAGCGCGATTTGGGAATGCTTCCTGAAAAAGAATTTAAGCCGGAAGATATCCGTGGCAAGTTTGTTGAAGGAACAACGCACCTGAAACGCCGGAAGGCTAGCGGGCGTAAACCTGTCTCTTTCGGAATCATATTGATTATCATTGCTTTCCTTATCTATCTGTGGCATTATTTGGCAACGGGAAGCTGGAGTTTCTAAAGGAAAGAATTATTAGTAGTCGACTACTTAACTGATTTACTGCTTAACGAACTATGAGTGATATAATACATTTGTTACCAGATTCGGTAGCTAATCAGATTGCTGCCGGTGAAGTGATACAACGTCCGGCGTCCGTTATCAAGGAGCTGGTAGAAAATGCGATTGATGCAGATGCGCAGAATGTACATGTGTTGGTGACTGACGCAGGTAAAACCTGTATTCAGGTGATTGACGATGGAAAAGGAATGTCCGAAACAGATGCCCGTCTTTCTTTCGAACGTCATGCTACTTCGAAGATTCGCGAAGCGGCGGATTTGTTTGCTTTGCGTACAATGGGGTTTCGTGGGGAAGCCTTGGCCTCTATCGCAGCAGTGGCACAGGTGGAGTTAAAAACACGCCCCGAGTCGGAAGAACTGGGAACGAAACTGGTGATTGCAGGCTCTAAGGTAGAGAGCCAGGAAGCGGTATCCTGTTCCAAGGGAAGTAACTTCTCCATAAAGAATCTATTCTTTAACATCCCTGCCCGTCGTAAATTCCTGAAAGCAAACTCCACCGAATTGAGTAATATCCTTGCCGAATTTGAACGTATCGCTCTGGTTCATCCCGAAGTAGCTTTCTCCCTTTACAGCAATGACTCCGAGCTTTTCAATCTTCCGGTTTCTCCGTTGCGTCAGCGCATTATGGCTATTTTTGGTAAGAAACTCAATCAGCAGTTGCTGAATATCGAGGTGAATACTACCATGGTGAAGATTTCCGGATACGTAGCCAAACCGGAGACAGCCCGCAAGAAAGGTGCCCATCAGTATTTCTTTGTAAACGGGCGATATATGCGGCATCCTTATTTTCATAAAGCCGTAATGGATGCATACGAACAGTTGATTCCTGTCGGCGAACAGATTTCTTACTTCATTTATTTTGAAGTCGATCCGGCTAATATTGATGTGAATATTCATCCGACGAAGACCGAAATCAAGTTTGAGAATGAACAGGCAATCTGGCAAATCCTTTCGGCGGCAGTCAAAGAGTCGTTGGGTAAGTTCAGCGCCATTCCTTCCATTGATTTTGATACGGAAGATATGCCCGACATTCCTGCATTCGAACAAAATCTATCCTCTGCACCTCCCACGGTACAGTATAATTCGGATTATAATCCGTTCAAGGTTTCTACGGGAGGCGGTGGCGGCGGAGCATACAGCCGTTCAAAGGTGGATTGGGAAGATCTTTATGGCGGTCTGACCAAAGCCAGTAAGATGAATAATCCCCAGCCGGAGCCGGAAATGGATTGGGAGGATTCTTCAATGGGTGGGGAAAGTGCCGTTATGGAAGAAAGAACGGAAACTGTAATGTCGGCGGCCTCTTCGACCTTATATGCCAGTGAGCCTGTAATTGAGAAGGGTAATCAGCATTTGCAGTTTAAGGGACGGTTTATTCTGACCTCCGTGAAGTCCGGTTTGATGTTGATCGACCAGCACCGGGCGCATATCCGTGTACTTTTCGACCGGTATATGGTTCAAATCCAGCAGAAACAGGGCGTATCACAAGGTGTTCTTTTCCCGGAAATATTACAGCTGCCCGCTTCGGAAGCTGCCGTACTGCAAAGCATTATGGATGATTTGTCGGCAGTAGGTTTCGATCTGAGCGATCTGGGTGGAGGCAGCTATGCTATCAACGGTATTCCTTCAGGCATCGAAGGACTGAATCCGGTGGAATTGGTACGTAATATGCTACATACAGCTATGGAAAAAGGGAATGATGTCAAGGAAGAAGTCCAGAATATTCTGGCTCTGACACTGGCACGTGCGGAGCGCTATCGTCTACGGTCAGGTACTGAGCAATGAGGAAATGGTAAGCCTTGTAGACAGCCTTTTCGCTTGTCCCTCACCGAATTACACGCCGGACGGGAAAACGGTTTGACAACAATCAAGGAGGAAGATTATCGAACGCTTATTCAAATAAAATAAA
>ENA-OQCK01000716-OQCK01000716.1-human-gut-metagenome-genome-assembly--contig:-NODE-716-length-15727-cov-1.868397_pt1 | contig 15727 bp, 17 predicted proteins | sample MGYA00242498_ERZ504578 | MGnify/ENA primary metagenome ERZ504578 (study PRJEB26092, sample SAMD00036229) | human gut metagenome | host: Homo sapiens | study: EMG produced TPA metagenomics assembly of...
GGGGCTATGATGCAAGTCGACCGGCGTAGGGACCGCCACAATATAATAATTGCACCCACGGAGCTGTTCCGCATCGGACGTACAGAACAATCCCGTCTCACCTTCCTCCGGCAACCGGGGCAACAGTACGGACTTCAACAATTCTCCCGATACCTCCTGCGTCGCGTCCCGCCCTTCCATCAAGGCTGCCACCCGCTCCCGCTTCACATCATACCCGACCACCGGATAACGCGTCGCAAACAACCGTGCCAACGGCAAACCGACATATCCGAGGCCGATAACGGCAAGTTTTATATTTTCCATTTGACGTATTTAATCTTCCTTTAATCGTGCAAACAATTCTGGTATCGTTCTATCCTTACGGATAAACCCATCCTGTTTCAGTCGTTCATACGAATTCTTACCGACCACTCTGTCATATTCGACCTCTAACAACCCTTCTTTATACAATTGATAAAAATAACGCCAATGACGACCGCCATGCTTACTGGGATTTTGTTCCAACTGTTTGCCCCCATTTATCATTTTATTTAAAAACGGCTTTTTTCCTCGAATATTATAATGATAAATACAGATATTACTAACAGCTTTCCGTTTCGGGAACATTGCTACTTTATGATTTCCCATTGAAATTTGTAAATACCCGGCAGCACGATGTATAACTTTCTTATTCTGACGAGTAAATAAGGAATAGCGAGAAAGATCATAAAATAACGGATTATTAACAACCTCTACCGTCTGGTCCCATTCCCAAAAAGGCTTATGTTCTTCGGGATAAACACATTTCATCTCACAAACCAACACATTGGCACGAGTTTGTTCCAACTCTGTTTTTAAACTTCCAGACGAAGAAAACCATAATTCATCAGCATCAGCATTTATAATCCAATCCGCTTTATGGTCCATCTTCGCTTTCCAGATCATTCGGTCGACCCATTTCTTTTGCTCATAATTAGTAGCTTTTTCATTGATCACTTCCAATATCCAACCTTTATCCTTATATTTCTGGAGAATCCGAGGCGTAGCATCCGAAGAGTTATTATCTGTCACAATAAATCCGTCCACACCTAATGATTTATGGAAAATCAGATTTTTCTCCAACATTTCTTCTTCATCCTTAACTAGTAAGGTCATAATCAGACGGGGTTCAGACTTATGGTTGAAAGCTTTAAAAACATCAATCACCGCAATACTTATTTTTTTTAATATCCTCCAATTCATTATTCATCATTTTAATTGATTGGTACTTTGATCCATTCTTTCGGATACATATCCGGTGTTTCTTTGTGTTGAAACCAACGACAAGGTGCAATCACTATTTTCTCCTTTCTTGGATTCAACCAAGCTCCCCACCAACTAAATGTACTGTTACATATAATATGGTGGCGACAGTGGCTCATCAACATCATATCTTGCCAACTATCTTCCCCCTTATTCCAAGTGACATATACCGCTTTCTTCAACGGTATATTTTCTTTCACCCAGGAAATATCATCCGAAAACACATAATAAGAAGGCCCCGTAATCCTATTTTCCATTTCTGCTATCGCATTTTTATAATAAGGCAATTGGCAAACACTACCAGTGTTTGCCCAATGACGTGGAAGTAAATAATCTCCACGTCGTATATGGATCGAAACCGCCTGATCATCCACTTCTATCTGTTTCAACAATTCAAGGCTTTCCGGATTGGCAATATTCAGATTAAAAGAAAACGCTTTCCGAACATCATCTTTTATATCAAAAAAGAAACGTTCAGATTGATAAAAACCTTTGAAATAGAGCAAAGGCCAAAAATATCTTTTTTCATAAGGATAAAGAGTAGACGGATCTTGCCGACGCTCATATATTTTCTTAAAAAACAAAAATTCCAAAATCTTCTTCAAAGTACGGTTTATACAAAATTCTGTCTGGGACAAATCAAATATCCGATTCATTTCATAACCATTATGCACTTTGTAATGAACCATATCCGAAAGATCAATATTCGTATCAGGATAATGATGCTTCATCTTTAAATAAAAGGCATAAATAAACATCTGGTTCCCCAACCCTCCTATCATTTTTATCAATCTCATAACATTGCCGAATTATATTTAAGCATTAATTTTAGACACTCATCAGCCTCAAAGCCTCTCGCTTTCGCATACTCATCTGCGAGAATAGCAAACATTTCCGGTGTACCAGGCAAACGTTCAAAGTTTTTACAGCCCATTTCCATCCCAATTTCCATAAAACGAATCCGGTTCAAATCGATAATCTCAACTTTTACTTCATTCCCTGTTTCTCTAAACAATATATTGCCACGAGAATAATCTTTATGCAAGTAGCCATGATCATGCATGGTAGCCGTAGTACGTGCAATTGCACGAAGAATCTGCTCTTGATTATCAAAATGTTTTTTTATCAAATCATAATAGACATACGGACATTCGGACTTCAAGCTAATATAATAACTTCGGGTAAACAAAAGGCCGATCCTTTCCGTACAATAACCGACCGGTTCAGGAGTGCCTATACCTGCTTTCAACAACATGTCTGCATATTCATATGAACGTTGCGCTTTCGAAGAACGGAACAAACCGTAGACAATCCGATTAATCAAATTCGGTTTAGCAAAAGATTTAATAACCAAATCTTTGCCCTTATAATTATATTCCCGCAATTCATTACGTCCTTTATATATTAAAGAGCCGAAACTATCACCAAAACAAAACGGAAGTGCCTTTACCCAATAAGAAAAATCGACATAGTTTTCACCAACCAATGAAACACTGGGATGGAATAGACGATATGCCTTATTAATCAATTGAGACCACGTCCTTCTATATCGTAACGGTCCTCCCAATTCCCGTTCAAAAAAATCAGGATGGCGTTGATTCAATACATTTATTACATGTTTTTTTTGAGAACGGTCAGTCATTCGCTTTGAGTTGCTTCTTACCCTATAATAAAGAGATACATCTGGTAGTTTTATCACCTTACCACCATCTTTTAACAAGGCAATCCAAAATTCCCAATCTTCCCGTGCAATAATATCTTCATTATAACCTCCAACCCGCTCCCAGTCAGATTTACGGTATAACGCACACGTATCCATGATATTTTTACGAGCTAACAATTTCAAAGAGAAAGGAGGTAGTTTCCATTCTCCCGAACGGTTTCCAAAGAACTCAGCACGCGGACTTACAACTTTAACCTCTTCATCTTGCAAATCACATTAACCGCATTATGGATAAACTCTCGACTTATCTTATTGTCGGCATCTACAGGAAGGATAAATTCGCCCTTAGCTAATGATATCGCTCTATTACGGGCAGCAGAGACCCCCATATTCAACTGTGTATAGACGTGCACTCTTCCATCTTTCTCTGCATATTGCCTTGCAAGTGCATATGAAGCATCAACAGAACCATCATCTAAAACCACAACTTCCAAAGAAGGATAATCTGAAGCAAGAACTGAATCTAAAGTTTCACCCAAAAACGGTTCCATATTATACACCGGAATGACAACAGAGACCAAAGGATATTCCATGTTACATCTTTTTTAATCCATTTTTACACCGAAACTCATTTTTGGCTATCTTCAACTCCATTAGAGCAGCATTTTCACTTTGGTCTTTCCAATTCTCCTTATGAAAAAGATGATATTGAATAGCCAAATTCCTCACTGAACGGAATTGATAGCCAGCTGCCCGAAAACGCCAGTTCAAATCCGCATCCTCTCCTATGGCAGGAAGAATAAAATCTTCATCAAACCCATTCAAATCTTCAATCGCTTTCCTTGAAAAAGACATATTTGAGCCAATAAGCCCACGTGGTTTCCTTTTATTTAACAATCGCCCTAAGATATTATCTGGCGAAACATAGAAACCTTCCTCTATATGGCGAGTTCCTTCGCTTAATAGTAAAGATTTACATAAATAAGACGGCATAGAAAAAATCTCTTTAGAGTCCTCTAATAATTTCAAAGATAACTTCTGATTCAATTTAACTCTGTTACCTCCCAATATACAGTTTTCATCAGCCATTTTGACATGCCATTCTATAAACCTCGGATGTAAAACACAGTCACCATCAATAAAAATCAACCAATCAGATTTTGCCGCCTTTACTGCATTATTCAATGCACGTTCTTTTCTCCATCCTTGGTCCGGCTGCGTCAAATGCTGATAATCGTTTCGAAATGGATAAGAACGTACAAAATTTTGCAACCTCTGAAAACTCCGCATCCTCTGAAATAATAATTTCGTAATTTTTCTCTGTCTGATACATCAGTGAATCTAATACGACTTTCAAAAAAGATACATTATCATAAATCGAGATAATCAATGAAGCTTTATATTTCTATATATTTCATTGATTTTATCAAGCCCTTTTGTAAACTTCAACCAGTAATACTTCAAGGGATTCGTATATTTAAGTTGTTTCCAAGGACGGCTGCCGTGCGGACGATGCCACACGGTCAACGTTGTAAACAGGTAGTTTGTGAAGCCTTTTTCCAGAGAACGATGCGAGATCGTCACATCGTGCCAGTTCTTTTCCGGGTCCAGTTGATGGAAATCGAAAGACTTCAAGAAAAGCAGGGTCAGCAGGGAGCAACAGAAACTCAAATGTTTTTTCTCCGGAAAGACTTTGCCCTCCTTACCTTTAGCGTATAAATACGGATAATTGATGTTTTCCTGTTCGTCGACCGTTACGGCGGCGGCGATACCACAATCCGGACGTGCCAAAGCGCCATCAAACAGCGACTGCAACGTATGCTTCTTTACAATCACATCCGATTCGACGATCAAAAGCCCGGCATCGGCATCAATTGCTTTTTGCTGTGCAGTCTGAAGGATCAAAAGATAGTTGGGAGAAGGATGATCGGTCAGATCTGACAAGTTAATCAGTTCGAAGCCCATCTTCTCAGAGGCTTCACGAAGACGTGCCGTATTTTCATCCGTACTGAAATCATTATATACATAATAATGATAAGGAACCGTAAAGTCGGATGACAGGATCGACTCGATTGTCTGTAAAGTCAGCTCTATCGAATCTTTCACCGGGGTAATGATATGTAATTGTTTCATTTTCCTTCTTTTTTAATTTCACTCTCTGAATCTATATTTACAGCCTGCTATTGTTCTGCCAAGGCGGCTTGCACACGGGACACGATCTTTTCTGCCGGCAACTGCGTCAAACAAGCCCAGTCTCCTCTGGAACATTCTTTCTGTCCGAATTGCGAACAGGGACGACAAGGCAACGGCAACCCGATCACATCCTCCGGACGTTGCCGATAGCCATAGAAACCAGTATAAATATGTGTAGCCCCCCAGACGGACAACACACGAGTGCCGACCAACGAGGCAAAATGCATATTCGCCGAATCCATGCTAAGCAACAGGTCCAACTGACTAATTAACGCCAATTCATTATCAAGCGTATATTTACCCACCACATTCTTTACACGCGGATAGCGATAGGCCCACTCCTCCAATACCGCCTCTTCATATCCTTTTGCTCCGAACAGGAATAAAGTCAGGTCTTCCCTTTAGAAAGAGTAGCCACTACCTGCTCCATTTCATCAATCGGATATACCTTGCCCTGATAACGGGCAAAAGGAGCGACACCTAACCATTCCCGGTCTTGACTCCGGCGATAGCTTCCATTTTCGACAAATCTGCCGGCCGCGACTCATATAAAGAAGTAAAAGATTCGGTATAGGCCAATCCTGCCGCACGGAACACGTCGGCATACCGCTCGATAACAGTCGCAGCGGTTCCAGCTTCTTGTTTTCCCTGCGCATAAGAGGAGGATATTTTTTTCGGATTTTATCCAGGATGTAGACCGGCTTTCCTTTCATCCGAAAAGCGGCACAGATGATCCAAGTCCGGATCACATCCTGCAAATCCAGGACAATGTCGTAATCGAATTTCACCAAAGCAGAGGTAAACCGCAAAAGACCGACCAGCCTTTTCTCTGCCCCTTTGGTCTGATGCCTATCACTTCCAGATTAGGTGGCCGGTTTATGAATACCGGCATCATAAACGCCTGCGTCAACACCGTAAACGAATCTTGTGGATTAGCTTTGGCTGCGGAATAGATGACCGGAAGAGTCATCGCCACGTCGGCAATCGCAGCGAGTCGTATCACTAATATCTTTGCCATTTATTTCTTATCGTACATTTTCATTTGCTTATAGACCTTCATATGTTCACACCCGGCTTTTGAATACTCTTCACCTCATAAAGGTTATGTACCGTAGCATCTATATGGTTAGTGATATGATATACATTCGTAGCCTGCTCAAAAACCCGGCAACACTTCTCGCTGAAACTCATACAGTTCAATTTACTTAGTAAATACAGACGTACAAAGATAGCAAGTTTTTTTTCCTTTCAGCATATAGCTTTTTTTTGTCCAGGCAACCGCACCAAAATCACGATCAAATATCATTTATATTCTATTGGGCCAAAATGGTCATTAGCAAACATAAGGGACTATTTGTGTTAAAAAAGCAGGTATTCCGCCTGATTATAATCGGAAACAGTGCATAAAACCTCCTTGGACAAGCAGATAAACAGCTCTACATCCCTGTTCCGGTTTCATCAAGATCCGGGTCTCCACATCTTCCACACCCGGATCTCCCGCGTCCCGCTACCCGGGCCTGAAGAAACTTTTCAAGTTGTTTTGCAAAAAAAAAAACTTTTATATGAAGATGTCCGTACTAAAAACAAGGATGGATTATCCCTTATGATTTTTGGTGTGGTTACCCTATTTTTTTGTCAGGGAAAGAATATAACAGGAGATGTATCGAAACAAAATCCTACTTACTAATAGACAGAATTTAGGCACGGATTACACGGAAAGAAAATAAATTTATCCGTGTAGATCTGTGCCTAAAGAATCATAATAAAGGTGTTTTGCACGCCTCCATTGCCTACTTATAATATTATTCCACGTTATACCCGGTAATCAGGACCTTACCTTCATTGCCTCTGGTATCTTCATCTTTCCAGCTCATGCGGACTTCCTTCTTTTCACCCGGAAGCAAAGAGAAGTAGTTGTCGGAATAGAATACCGGCAGAAGCTGCTGGCCGTCTTTGCTACCGACAACATTGAGGCGAATCATCAAAGCCGGTGTAGACGTCTTGTTTTCGATAACGGACACGGCGCTCCAGGTTCCGTCTGCATTCTTATCCACGGTTGTCGTGGATTGCAAAGCGACCTTTGCCAACTGGCGCAGATCCTGGTAGTTGTTTTCTTCCAGGCTTCTGTGATAGAAGTTGTCAGAAACGACTTTGCCGTTTTCGGTCAGGACCATTTTGATGAAGTGTACCTTCGATAGGTTGGCCGGGAATGCCAACTTGATACATTTGTTGGTCGTATCTTCATTGCTATCGACAGTCGCTTCCTTTTCCCAGGCTACGGATGCATCCATATTCAGGATCTGAACTTTTGCAGTCAGCCCCTTATGTGTCCCGGCGCTGTAATTGACCACTTCCACCTCATCCGTTGCCGGATTCCACTGGATATGCAGCGGTTCGGAAGCCTTCTTAATTGCGAAATAGGCGCAGTCGGCTCGAAATAATAATCATACGTCTGCCATACCATAGAAGGCCAGCAAGAATGGCTCATCCACATCAACAGACCTTTACGGTTCGGCTTCTGGACTCGAACAAACTGCGGTGGCCGTCGTAGTTCACCCACTGTGCCAATTCGGCAAACTCTTTCGCACTCTGCGGTTCGCCATACCCTTTCGCGATGATCTCGTTGAAAGAGGTACAGCCCTGTGCCCCTTCGCGTGTATAGTCGTGCATACCCCACTGGTTGTCCTGCGGCCAGATTCCTTCCGGCGAGAAGGTGCGGAGCATGCTTTCGTAGGTCATGACGTTCGGCATTCCTCGTTCACTATGGAACTTGTCATTGCCGGTCTTCAGCGTGAAATACTCTTTTGCCGGAAGCATACGGTACGGGCCGTGACCGCTCACCACATCGTCAGCCGAGCTGGAGATATAATGGATATCCGGATGGTCTTCCTTGATGATACGGCGTAACGCCTTATCGATCTGTTCGGGTGGGAAACCCTCGTTACGTCCGCAGTAGAGGCCGATAGAAGCATGGCTACGGATACGTTTTACATAATCTTCCGCATTGGCGATAAACATCTCCGGGTAATACGGATCAGGACCATCAGCCGGATTTGCCAGCCAGAAGTCCTGCCAGATCATAATACCGTGACGGTCACAAGCTTCATAGAGTTCCTTGTCACCGATCATGCGACCCAGTTACGCATCATCGTAAGTTCATATCGGCATGATAAGCCACGGCGATATCATATTCACGGGCACGGTAGTTCAGGTTGGATTCACCGAAACCCCAGTTACCTCCACGACCGATAAAGCGGCGCCCGTTGATAAAGAGACTCAGGATATGGTTATCTTCATTAAACGTCATCTGACGGATACCGACCTTAAAGTCTTTCGCATCCGAAACGGCATCTCCTACTTTGAACGTAAAGTTCGCATCATACAGGTTCGGCGCACCATACCCTTTAGGCCACCACAGACGCGGATTCTCCATCTTCAACTGCGGGAAATCCTTGACATCGAAGACGACCGTCTTCTCTTCTCCAGCCGCTAAGGAAACAGGTTTCTGGAATGTGATATTTCCGACCTTGCCTTCCAACGTACCGTTTACCGTATTGGCATCGTGGTTCTCACGATCACCTCAGCCGTCAACGTAGCGGAAGTCGTATCGGGCAACGGCAAGACAGAGGTAACAAGCGGATCGGCCACCGTCACCTTCCCGGTAGAAGTAAGGAAGACATCGTTCCAGATACCGATATTGCGTCCACGGACAGTCGGAATCCAGTCCCAACCGATCGTTGCATGGAACGTCGGGTTATCAGCCCCTAAGATTCCACCATTAAAATCCGTGCTCTGTTTATTCTTTTCCTTGATCGCCCCGATATGATTATTCCGAATGATCTCTACAGCCACCACATTCTTGCCCGGAGCGACAACATCCGTCACGTCGAACTTACCCCGCATAAAGGCTCCTTCGATACGGCCCAATTTCTTTCCGTTCAGATAAACATTCGCTTTCCAGTTGATGCCGTCGAAGTTCAGGAACAGGCGATCCTGCTTGAATCCTTCGGGTACTTCAAACTCGTCGCGATACCAGAAGTTGGACCAGAAGAAAGACTCGGATACCTGCAACTGGTTATCCGCATAGTTCGGATCGGCAATTGCCCCGATATTCTTGTAGCTGCTCAATACCGTTCCCGGTACTGTCGCCACGATCCAGTTCTCCGGTTTAAACTCCGAGGTCGAGATTTCTTCGCCCGAAGCATTCACTTCCGAAGCACGTTGCAGTCTCCAGTTGCCACCGGAAAGGTTCATTTCCCCCTTTGACACCGCAGGAGAAGCCACAGGCCGGGCAACCAGACCGCCTTTCCCCATTACTTCCATTTCGCTCAGGATATAGCGACTGCCGTTCGCCGACTCTTGCATCAAGACACGCACATAACGGGCCTGCAGCTTGTCGTTCAAGGTGATCTCATCGTTCAACCCGTCACCTCCCGGCAACTCGGCTGCATCTTTCCACTGTTTGGCATCGTCCGATACCTGTATCTTACCCTTCACGGCTTTATTGATCCAGTGCAGGTTCACTTTGTCAAATTCAGACCGGCTGCCCAAATCCACATACAGCCATTCTTCACCTGCCGTTGCACTCATCCAGGCACTATTGAAGAACTGGGACGGTTTCATCTCCACCAGTCCGTCCCTATCCAGGAAGTTCGCCTCCGTAAACACCAGTCATGAGCACCCGCCATCTTCAGCAGTACACGGTAGGCGGAGTAGGTGACCTCTTTATCGAAAGTTATCGTTTCATTCAATTTACGGACCGGCATAGTCGTCGTCTGGTCGGTCTGCTTGTTCGGGTCGGTCACCGGGACACGATAAGAGAGCGCTTTACCCGGCAGCCCGCTACCGCTCAGCTTCCCTATCTCCGTCCAGTTCTGCCCGTCATTAGAACCCTGGCAGATAATTTCATATCCGCCTTTCGAAACCTTATCGTCATAAACGACTGTTCCCACCAAAGAGAGTTTACCGGCCGCTTTGCTATAGTTTGCCAGCGTAAACTGAAAATAAGTATCTCCTCCGGTAAAAGTATTCCGTGAATAAGGACCTTCATCGATCATCCATTCGCGTTCCCGTCTCGGGACATCGCCTTCGGGAGTCGACAAGTTCAGATACTGCGGCTGCTTGTCGGAAACAAGGCCGTCTGTAGCCAACTGCGCTACCAGATTGTAGTCATGGCTGGAAGAGGCAAAAGCAGAACGCAAAAGGGCTATGTTCCGGTAAGTCGAATGATCCGGAGCCAGGGAAGGAGAGAAATCTTCCTCCGGGTTGCCCGGGTACTGCCCGATGCCGCGTGTGTAATAGTCCGACCGTTCAAACGACTTGTCGGCCGTCGCACCTGTCCCACTACATCCCCAAAGAACCAGCGATGCCATCGCCGCCCCGCAAAGGGTGAGAACACGAGTCGCTCTTTTTCTGTACATTAAAAGTGTTCATATATGAAAGTTTGCTTGATTTTGTGCTTTTTGAACGCCCTAACCTCTTCTAAAAAGAAGTTTGCACAAACTTACGGAAAAAACCGAGATATAAATCACGATTTATGTCTAAATTTGTCTCTATCACCAATACAAACATTACAAATGGGACGAAGAGCAAGGAGCTACGCAGGCGAGATCAAAAGCGAGACGTTCAACCTCACCGATATCTCCGCTTATTTCCGGTACAGGAAAGAGGTGGAAGGAGACAACCTGCTATCCGACCAAACCTATTCGGACTTAGGAGTGGAAGAGTTGTTTACTTTTGCTGACAGGACTGTTTCGAGAGTCGGACAACAATACCTGTACCAGACCTTACGGTCCGTTCCCCAAGCGGCAGGCGAGATCAGCCGGCACGAAGAGATCATCCGTCATTTGCAGGCGGACAGCCATCTACGGGAACGACTGGCCAAAGTACTATCCCACTTACGCGACACCGAAGCCTACAGTATCGTACGATTATTGGCAGACGAGCAACCAGCCGCCTCCACAAACCGAAAGGTCACTTTTGCTATCTTGAAATGCCTTCCGGCTCTGTTCCTACTTCTCTATTTGCTCCTTTATATACCTGCCTGCGGGTTGTTCTTCCTGGTTGCCATTATCTTGAATGCCGGAATCCACTACACCTACAAGCCTAAAAGCATCGACTATATCTATTCCGTCCCCCAACTTATCAAACTGTTAGGGACGGCAGAGAAGCTATGCAAAATCCCGGAACTAAGCAAGTTGGCGACAGACATTCCGGATGCCTTGGCCACGCTCAAGCCTATCCGGAAAACCGCCCTGTTCCTCCGCATGGAGAACAAGCTACAAAGCGACATGGCCGCCCTTGCCTGGCTCTGCACCGAGCTGCTGCATATCTTCTTCCTGACAGAACCGTTCTCTTTCCTGCAATCCGTCTCTATCCTCGGAACAAGTGCCGGGAGATCGAAACGGTCTACCGGTTCGTCGGGCTGACGGACTGCCTGTTGTCCGTCTGTTTCCTGCGGGAACATCTGCCCTACTATTGCCTTCCCGGAAGACCGGAAGAGAGGCACAGACTGGCCAGTCAAGAGATGTACCATCCTTGATAGAAGACTGTGTCGCCAACTCCATCGACATACAAGACAGATCGGTCTTGCTGAACGGATCGAACATGTCCGGCAAAACAACTTTTATCCGCATCATCGGCATCAATGTCCTGTCGGCACAAACCCTGCATACGGCATTCGCCCGTTCTTTCCTTCTGGCCACCCCTTTAAATATATATTCCGCCCTGATGCTTGCCGACGATCTGTCTGAAGGAAAAAGTTTCTATATGAAGGAAGTAGACACTATCAAAGAGATGATCAGCCGGAATCAGAAAGGGACAGCCAACCTCTTCCTGTTCGACGAGATATTCAAAGGCACGAACACCACCGAACGGATTGCCGCTGCCAAAGCCGTCCTATCCTACCTGAATACCCACGACAATATCATCGTCGCTTCCACCCACGACACGGAACTGGCAACCTTGCTCGATAAGGAATATGATCTTTACCATTTCAGCGAAGTGATTGAGGACGAAACCTTTTTTTTCGATTACAAACTCAAAAACGGTCCCCTCTACCAGCGCAACGCTATCCGCCTGCTGGAAATAAACGGCTTCCCGCCGATCGTTATCCGGGATGCTTATCAGACGATAGAAGGAATGACTAAGCAATAAACCACCTTCACCCTTGTACACTTTGATAATCAAAATGTTTTAAAATATGGCGAAGCCAAATAGGTGGTTTGAATATAAGAATATGAACAATTAAAGTTGGAAAAACATGGATATTGTCAATATTTTTCTCGATCTTCGTTCACAGCTCATATTGTCAGTATGAATGGCATGAATAAAGATTGCCTTCAGCACATGATTTGGAAACAAAGACAGTGCTAAAACAGTTGAATCTGTCCATAATGCACAATAAACGCAAAACGGGCAGTGTGTCAAAACATAAAAAGGAGGTATCGATATGGCAAATCCCAGATTACCCAATATAACAGAGGCGGAACAGGAGCTCCTGTATGAGAAGTTGAATATTTATAACCAAGGGAAAGTCTCGTATAAGGAGGCAGGGTGCTACCTTGTGGTCTTACCGAGAGAAGGGCATCCGAACTACAGCCTGTGGTTCTATACGCCTTTGCTCGACAAGCGATGCATCCTGTTTATCGAAGACTTGAAAACGGACATTATCCAGTCGCTGCGCATCGTCACTTCCGAATTGTGGTATGCCAACCGTCAGATCCTAATCACGGACTACAACGAGAAAAGGATGTCGACACATGGGGATGACCTGATCGCTTTCGGCAAATACCGTGGACATTTCCTGTATGAAATCCTGCGGATAGATCCGGCTACGTGAACTGGATCGCCTTTAAATATACCCCTACCATCCCCAAGCAGGAACGTTTCGTCAAAATGGCACAAGCCTACAACTGCGTCTACCTGGACAAGATGCTCAAAAAGAAATATCAGCCACGCCCTACCAGCCGTTTCTTAGGAAAGAAAGGGGACAAGCTGTCCAATCTCACCCTAAAAATAACCAAAGTACGGGTGGAAGACGACCCGTACAGGACCCATGTCATCGGGACGACTCCAGTCTTCTTCGTCCGCCAGCGCCTGACGGCCATCGATGCGAGCGGCAACCTGGTCAACCTGACCTTTGCCTCCGGCAATCCCAGCCACGCCTCCGGACAGCTGCCCTCCTGGAACATGCCTACCGGCCGGGTGAAGTGCTACATATCTCTTCGGCACGTATCGCCGCGACATTTGAAAGTTACGGCATACAGTACACGCGGCTGAATTATGTCAAGATTGGAAAATAATCCCTACCTTTGCCTTCTCGAAAAAGGACAGCAAGATGAAAATAGTCGCCGACAATACCGTTCCTTATCTGAAAGGAATCGCAGAACCGATCGCAGAGGTAAACTATCTCACTTCTAAAGAGTTTACACCGGAAAACGTAAAGAATGCAGACGCACTGATCGTGCGGAGCATAGACAAATGTACCGCGAACTGCTCGAAGGAAGCCGGGTGAAGTTGATTACCAGCGCCACGATAGGTTTCGACCATATCGACACCCGATATTGCGACGAGGCAGGTATCGCCTGGAAGAACTCACCGGGATGCAATGCCGTTTCGGTCGCCCAATATGTATTCGCCGGATTGCTCACGATTGCACTCCGAAAGGGTGAACCCCTACAGGGGAAGACGATCGGGATCGTCGGAGTCGGCCATGTCGGAAAAGAGGTGGAAAAGTTATGCTCGGCCTACGGATGAACGTGCTCCGTAACGACCCGCCACGCGCAGAGGCAGAAGGAGAAGACGGCTTCGTCCCGCTGGATACGATCGCAGAGCAAGCTGACATCGTCACCTTCCACACGCCGCTGACAAAAGAAGGCCGTTTTGCCACCCGCCACCTGGCAGGAGAAGACTTCTTCCGTAAGCTCCAACGGAAACCTTGGTTCGTCAACGCATCCAGGGGGGCCGTCCATAATACGGATGCCCTATTGCATGCCCGGAAAGAAGGCAAGATCGGCGAACTGATCTTGGACTGCTGGGAAAACGAACCGGATATAAACCGGAAACTGCTGGAACTGGCCACGATAGCCACCCCACATATTGCCGGCTTTTCGGCAGACGGGAAAGCCAACGGCACGCGTATGTGTTTGGAGAACATTGAAAAGTTCTTCCAGGTGAAGATCGAGAAGATCGGCGAAGTAGTTCCGCCAGTCCCCGAAACTCCGGTTATCGATTTGGACCGGTTTGACGGAAACCGGATCGAACAGGCGATCCTGACCGGTTTCAACCCGCTTACCGTGGACCGGGCGCTACGGGAACATCCCGACAGATTCGAATGGTTCCGGGCTAACTATCATCACCCAAGAGAATACGGTGCATACACAATCGTCCATGCAACCCCGGAAGAAGCCGGACTGCTCCGAAGATTGGGGTTCGGAATCCAACAATAACACAAACAAAACGGAACAATGGCAAAAGACAAACTTATATCACCCAGCTTCTGCTATATCTTAGCAGCCAACTTTTTGCTGTTCTTCGCATTTTATCTGATATTGCCGATCCTGCCGTTTTACTTGCAGGACCAATTCGATGCGGATAAATCGATGATCGGTTTTATCCTGTCATGCTATACCATTGCTGCTCTCTGCATCCGTCCGTTCTCCGGATATCTGCTGGACACATTCGCCAGACGGCCGTTGTATCTCTTAGCCTACTCCGTCTTCATGGTCATCTTCGCCGGATATATGATCGCCAGCCTGCTGAGCATCTTTATTGTGCTCCGTATCCTGCACGGCTTCGCCTTCGGCATGGTGACAGTATCGGGCAATACGATCGTGATCGATATCCTACCCTCTCCCGCCGTGGCGAGGGGATCGGTTACTACGGGTTGGCAAATAATACGGCCATGAGTTTCGGACCGATGACAGGGTTGTTCATGCACACCAGCTTCTCCTACGAATGATTTTCGCCTGCTCGCTTCTCTCCTGCCTCCTCGGTTCATCATGGCCTATTTGGTCAAGACGCCACAGAAACAACCGATAAAGAAAGAACCGATCTCGCTGGACCGTTTCTTTTTGGTGAAAGGCGCTTGGGCAGGTATCTCCTTGCTGCTGCTCTCCATACCTACGGCATGACAACCACATACGTGGCCATGTATGCCGATGAGATCGGGATTTCCGTCAATTCGGGATTATATTTCACCTTTATGGCGATCGGTCTGGCTGTCTCGCGCATGTTCTCCGGGCGGCAGGTCGACAAAGGGAGGATCACGCTGGTCATCTCGTTAGGAATGTATCTTGCAGCCGCCAGCTTTTTCGGGTTGGCAGCTCTGGAAAGGCTGATGCGGTGGAATCCGTCTTTCACTTCTTATCTGTATATCGGGATTGCCCTTTCACAAGGAGTCGCATTCGGTACGATGTTCCCGGCTTTCAATACCCTGTTCGTCAACCTTGCCCCCAACAGCCAGAGGGGAACAGCGACTTCCACCTATCTCACCAGTTGGGATGTGGGGATTGGGATCGGACTGATGATAGGCGGAAGCATTGCACAGGCTTTCGGGGGATTCAACTACGCTTACCTGTTCGGAGCGTG
>ENA-OQCK01000717-OQCK01000717.1-human-gut-metagenome-genome-assembly--contig:-NODE-717-length-15725-cov-2.520708_pt1 | contig 15725 bp, 17 predicted proteins | sample MGYA00242498_ERZ504578 | MGnify/ENA primary metagenome ERZ504578 (study PRJEB26092, sample SAMD00036229) | human gut metagenome | host: Homo sapiens | study: EMG produced TPA metagenomics assembly of...
TTAAAAAGCCTTTGAAATAGGATTAAGTATGACTATGACTATATTGGGTAATGGATGATGATGTATTACCAGAAGTAAATTGCTTAGAAATTTTGCTTGAGGGAATGGATGAAAATCATAAAGTGTGCATCCCAAACAGAACTTGTGAAAATTTTAAAGATAATGCTGTTATAAAAATGAATTTTGACAATTTCTTTAAACGTGTAGAAGATAAACAAGTTATTTCAGATTTTACCGGAAAAGAAAAAATAGAAGTTGTGGATTTTGCGTTTGAAGGACCATTGTTTAATTCTGAAATTTTGTCGGAAATTGGTCTACCAGATGATAAATATTTTTTACTCTTTGATGATAGTGACTACGCATATCGCTGTACAAAGATAACAAAGATATATTTTATGGTTAATGCAAAATTAAATAGGCAACTACCATTGCCCAATATAAGTGAACCAATTTATTGGAAACAATACTATATGTTGAGGAATTCATTTGTATTTGATATGAAATATGGGAAGAATTTCATTTTTAAACGATTACGCCCAATGTATTTTTGTTTGTTTTCATATTTAAGAGCAATTTCAAAATGGTCTTTGCCTAGAATTAGATATACCAAAAAAGCATATCATGATGCTAGGCATAATTTATTAGGAAAACAGGTTGAACCTGGAGAAAAGTTCGATGGAAAGTGAGTGAATTGAATGTATGATTATTTGATAGTAGGTGCAGGTCTATTTGGTTCTATTTTTGCATATGAAGCAAAAAAAAAGGGGAAAAAATTGTCTTGTAATTGACAAAAGACCTCATATTGGCGGAAATATTTACACTAAAGAAGTGGAAGGTATTAATGTTCATGAATATGGGGCGCATATATTCCATACATCTAATCACGAGGTCTGGAAATATATTCAGCAATTTGCTACGTTTAACAGATATACCAACTCTCCTATTGCTAGATATAAAGATGAAATTTACAACATGCCTTTTAATATGAATACGTTTAATAAGCTTTGGGGAGTCATTACCCCAGAGCAAGCAAAGAAAAAAATTGAGCAACAAATTAAAGAATCAGGTATCACAGATCCTAAAAATCTAGAGGAGCAGGCTATTTCATTAGTAGGAAGAGACATATACGAAAAATTAGTAAAAGGATATACACAAAAACAATGGGGAAGAAGATGTGATGAACTACCTTCCTTCATTATTAAAAGATTACCTGTGAGATTTACATACGATAATAACTATTTTAATGATTTATATCAAGGTATACCAATCGGCGGATATACACAGATTATTGAAAAAATGCTTGAGGGGATTGATATACGATTGAATTGTAATTATTTTTCTAACAGAAAAGAACTAGAAACGATTGCTAATAAAATAGTTTTCACTGGTATGATTGATCAATATTATGATTATTGCTTTGGTGAATTAGAATATCGTAGTCTTAGATTTGAAACAGAAGTATTAGAAATGGAGAATTATCAAGGTAATGCTGTGGTAAATTATAATGAATATGAAATACCATATACTAGAATTATAGAACACAAGCATTTTGAGTACGGGGAAACAAGAAAAACAGTAATAACAAGAGAGTATCCAGCAACTTGGAAAATAGGTGATGAACCATATTATCCGATGAATGATGAAAAAAATAATTATTTATATGAAAAATATAAAGCACTTGCAGACAAAGAAAATAAAGTTATTTTTGGAGGAAGATTGGGAATGTACAAGTATTATGATATGCATCATATCATAAGTGAAGCCTTAGACATGGTAGGAAAAGAATTTAATGAATAAAATACAATCTGTCAAAAAGAACTTTGTAATGAATTTCATTTTGACTGCAGCAAATTTTATATTTCCTATTGTAACATTTCCCTATGTTTCTAGAATTCTATTAGCTGAGGGAACTGGTAAAGTAGCATTTGCAACATCGATTGCAAGTTACTTTTCTATGGTTGCTGCTTTAGGAATTCCAACATACGGCATACGTGCATGTGCAAGAATACGCGATGATAAAGACAAACTAAATAAAACAGTACAAGAGCTTCTTATTATTCATATGAGTGCGACTAGTATAGCGTTAGTGTTTTATTTTATTAGTATCTTTATGGTGCCAGAATTATATAAAGAGAAAACTTTAATGCTAATAAACTCTTTGTCAATTCTTTTAAATGTTTTTGGGGTTAATTGGTTATATCAAGCCCTGGAGCAGTATAGCTATATAACTTACCGCTCTATATTTTTTAAAATTATGTCCATCATATTAATGTTTTTCTTTATTCATCAAAAAAGCGACTATATTATGTATGGTGGAATTACGATTTTTGCAAATGCAGGATCTAATATAATGAATTTTGTTAGATTACGTAACTAATTAGTTTTAAAAAGGTTGAAAGTTATAATTTTCTAGTGCATATAAGACCGATTTTGGTTTTCTTTGCTCAGTCTGTTGCAATTACAGTCTATACAAATCTCGATACTGTCATGCTTGGTTTTATGCAATCTGATGTAGAGGTCGGGTACTATAATGCTGCAATAAAAATTAAGACAATATTGTTAAGTTTGGTTACATCTTTAGGAACGGTTTTATTACCTAGATTATCTTATTGTATTCAAAGAAATGATAAAATACAGTTTCAAAACTTAATTTCTAAGAGTATTCGATTTGTTTTTATAGTAGCATTACCGCTAACTATTTTCTTTATTTTATTTGCAAAAGAAACGTTGATTGTTTTATCTGGAGAAGATTTTATAGGCGCAACACTAGCAATGCAAATAATTACTCCTACGATTCTTTTAATAGGATTATCCAACATCACAGGTATTCAAATATTAACTCCTTTAGGAAAAGAAAAGTTTGTTGTATATTCAGTAATGATGGGAGCTATTCTAGACTTAATTGTTAATTATATATGTATCCCTAAATTTGGGGCAGCAGGAGCTTCTTTAGGGACACTGATTGCTGAATTTTCTGTTTTGGTTGTGCAAATTGTGTATACTTCCAAACAGTTATATGCAGTTAAGAGTAGTTTGCATATTTCTAAAATTATTATTTCATGTGTGTTTGCAACAGTGGTTGTACTTTCTATAAATGCATTTATCAATTTCTCTGTCTTCTTCAGTCTATTTGTATATGCAAGTTTATACTTTGGAAGCTATGTTATTTGCTTGATTCTATTGAAAGAAGAGTTTGTGATCGACTACATATATAAAGGTTATTTCGCATTAAAAAGGAGGTGAACGTTGTGATGAAAGAGTTTTTAATTTCTAAAAAAGGAATTTTTTGTATAAACTTAGCTCTCCTATTATTATTTGCCTTCTCAGGATGTATGAAGTATGAGGTTTCTGATGACTTTATCATGGAAATGATAGTTTCTGGAGCTTACACAGGTTCACCTTCCCCATTTATTATGTTTATGCATCCTATCATTGGGATTGTTCTTTCTATCTTATATACATTCATCGCAACAATTAACTGGTATTTTATTTTTCAAATTACGGTAATATTCACTTCATTATGCATCCTATCGTATACGTTTTTGAAATATAGAAAAGATAATCTAAGCATATTGCTTTTCATGATATTTCTTTTGTTTTTATCCAATGATCTATACTTATTAGTTCAATTCACAAAGACTGCGACACTCTCTCTATGTGCTGGATGCATTCTTATGTTAAGCAATATTTTAGATCGCAACACGATGAATAAAAAAGAAATCGCCTTGGGGATCCTCCTTTTCTGTGTTGGCTATATGATAAGAAATAAATGCATCTATATTGTTTTATTTTTTTCTGTGCTACCAATCTTATTTCATGGAATCCAGAAGAGGTTCAAGTATATAGATTTCGTGAAATTGGCTAAAAAAGCAGGAAAAGTAATGTTCCCATGTTTTTTTGTTTTAGTAGGATTGAGCTTTTTCAGTAAAGAATTTGTCCAACGATATCCTGCGTATAAAGAATATAAAGAATACAGTGCATATCGATCCGATATTGTTGATTATTCTTATTACTCATATGAGGAAAATCGAACAGAATTCGAAAAAAATGGAATTAGTGAAAATGATTTTTATACATTAGTTCATTGGAATTTTGGAGATATAGAATATTACGATTTAGATAAATTAAAAACGGTAAGTACGATTTTAAGTACCTATCGTGATCGTCAATATACGAGTATAAAAGGAACGATTGTCAATTTAATAAATCGCCAGTATAAATATTACGTAAGTGCATGGGCACTGATGTTCATTTCATTGATTGGAATTTTTGCAATAAGAAATGGAATCTTCCAAGTCTTGTCTGTGAATTTCTTTGCTTTCTGCTTATTGTTTATAAACATGTATCTTGGAAGACTAAACTATCGCGTTGAGTATTCTATCTTTTTAGCAGCAGCGGCATTTTTGCTCTATAGCTTTCAAATATCGGAAAGTCGATTTGAAAAATTTAGCAATAAAGCTCTATATGCAGTGCTGATTGTCCTGTTTGTATGCAGAATACCAGTGCATATACCAAGTTATGGAAAAAGTAGTTACGATTCCATGTTTATCTCATGGAATAATGATTTAGCAAAATATAATGCTTCTTTTGCAAAAGAGAAAGATATGAGCGTTATAAACGAAATTAAGCAGAATCCAAATAATTTTTATTATTTAGGTTTTTATTCCAATATTCAAACGTTATATTTGAATTACAATCCATGGAAAGGGATTCAAAAATCAGAATTTAAAAATGCTGCTTTTTTTGCTGGAATTGATACATTTCACCCGGATTGGGTGAAACATTTGGAAAATAATAGTATAAATAACCCTATGAAACATTTATTAAAGGAAAATGTTTATTTTATAGAGAATAGGCCGATAAATGAAGTCTTGACTTTTGTACAAGAACATTATAAAGTAAATGCTGGAGTGACTTTGTATAAAAAAATAGGGTCATATTACATTTGGAAAATAAGATAGGAGATTAAAAATGAAAATTTTAGTAACTGGTGGTGCAGGCTTTATTGGAGGAAATTTTGTTCATTATATGGTGAATAAGTATCCAGAAGATGTAATCGTAAATCTTGATTTACTAACATATGCAGGTAATTTAGAAACATGCAAACCTGTTGAGGACAAACCCAATTATAAATTCTTTAGAGGAGATATAGCCGATAGAGCTTTTGTTTTTGATCTGTTTGAAAAAGAAAAATTTGATGTGGTTGTAAATTTTGCGGCTGAATCTCATGTTGATAGAAGTATTGAGGACCCAGAAAGTTTTGTTAGAACGAATGTAATGGGAACTACGACTTTATTAGACGCATGTAATAAATATGGGATACAACGCTATCATCAGGTTTCGACGGATGAGGTATATGGGGATTTGCCATTAGATCGACCAGATTTGTTTTTTACTGAGGAAACTCCTTTGCATACATCTAGTCCATATAGTTCATCAAAAGCAGCGGCAGATTTGTTTGTTTTAGCTTACCATAGAACATATGGTCTGCCAGTGACCATTAGTAGATGTTCCAATAATTATGGACCTTATCATTTTCCAGAAAAATTAATTCCATTAATGATTTCTAGAGCTTTAGCTGAGGAATCCCTTCCTGTATATGGAACAGGAGAAAATGTCAGAGATTGGTTACACGTATATGATCATTGTGTGGCAATTGATTTAATTATAAGAAAAGGACAAGTAGGTGAAGTTTACAATGTCGGTGGACATAATGAGCGAACAAACCTGGAAGTAGTTAAAACGATTTTAAAAGCATTGAATAAGCCAGAATCTTTAATAAAGTATGTCGAAGATAGAAAAGGACATGATTTAAGATATGCAATTGATCCACATAAGTTAGAAACAGAACTAGGATGGAAACCAAAATATAATTTTGACACGGGCATCCAACAAACAATTCAATGGTATTTGGATCATAAAGAATGGTGGCATAATATTCTTTCTGGAGACTACCAAAGTTATTTTAACAAAATGTATAAAGAGAAAGGGAGAGTGTAATATGAAGGGGATTATCTTAGCCGGAGGATCAGGAACTAGACTTTATCCATTGACACAAGTCGTATCGAAACAAATACTGCCTGTATATGATAAACCGATGATTTACTATCCGTTATCTACATTAATGCTTGCTGGAATTAAAGAGATTCTAATTATTTCTACACCACGAGATGTAGTAGTATTTGAAGAATTATTAGGGGATGGAAGCCAATTGGGATTAAGTATTGAATATGCAATACAAGAACAACCAAGAGGATTAGCAGAGGCATTTATAATTGGTGAAAAATTTATAGGAAACGATCATGTTGCATTGATTTTAGGAGATAATATTTTTTACGGTCGTCATTTTACGACAACTTTAAATGAAGCTTTATCCAAAAAAGGTGCAACAATTTTTGGGTACTATGTAGATAATCCTAAAGAATATGGTGTAGTCACTTTTGATAAGGATTATAAAGTGTTGACACTGGAAGAAAAACCTGAAAAGCCTAAATCTCATTATGCAGTTCCTGGTTTGTATTTTTATGATAATGATGTTGTAGACATTGCGAAAACTATAAAACCTTCAGCTAGAGGAGAACTGGAGATTACTTCCGTAAATAATGAATATTTACATCGTGGAAAGCTAAATATCAAAGTTCTTGGAAGAGGCTTTGCATGGCTAGATACGGGAAATCCCAACGCCTTACTTGAAGCATCTGAGTATGTTGGAGCAGTTCAGAAAAGAAGTGGTTTATATGTTTCCTGCATAGAAGAAATTGCATACATAAAAGGATTATCGATAAAGTTCAATTGTTAAAATTGGCAGAGAAATTTGCGAAAACGGATTATGGAAAATATTTATTGAGACTTGCAGAAGAAGATGTCAATGAAGTAAGCGTAGTAAGGGGGTAATCGTGTGAAAAATACAATTATCCTTCTCTACGAATCTTGGCTAAATAAAACAGGAAATATTACTGGAAATGATGAAATAGATGAGTGGATTGAGCAACGAAATAACGATCTTGAGGTTCAGATAGAAAAAATATCTTTGAACGAGTGTAGTCCATGGTACTATGACGAAAAAGAAGGACAAATTAGAAATCAGAATTTATCATTTTTCACGGTAAAAGGATTCCAAAGAAAAAGAGAAAATGATGTCATATTAGAACAACCCGTTATTTTACAAAACGAAATAGGTTATTTAGGAATTATTTGTAAGGAAATCGATGGTGTGTTGAATTTTTTGATGCAGGCAAAAATTGAACCTGGGAATATTAATAAAATACAATTGTCGCCTACAATTCAAGCAACAAAAAGTAATTTTACTCAAAAACATGGTGGTAGAAAACCGAATTATTTGGAATATTTCCTAAATGCGGTTGATCACGAAATCATCGTAGATCAAATTCAATCAGAGCAATCTTCACGTTTTTATAAGAAACGAAATCGAAATATTATCATAAAAGTACAGGATGAGGTTTTGTTAAAACCAAATTTTAAATGGATGACATTAGGACAAATAAAGCGTTTAATGAAAAAAGACAATATTGTGAATATGGATACACGAACCGTATTGTCTTGTATTCCATATTATAATCACAGTTTTTCAAGTAATGAATTAAAGGCAATGGAAGCAAAAGCAAATGATAAAAGCTTATTTAAATCGATTTTTACAATGCATGATGAGGATGTGATTCCTAGAATATATCAACAAATAAACAATTCAAAAATGTTTGATGATGAAGAAGATGCATTGGTTTCTCTAAATCAACTTTCTACGTGGAAATATACAGAGAAGGAAATAAAATGTGTTCATGAACATGATTTTAAAGTTATATTTTGCGATATTATGATTGAGGGAAGAGAAGTAACGAGATGGTGCCAACCATTATTTGAAGCAACAGGGATTGCTTTATTTGGACTATTTGTTTGTAATGATGATGGTGTAAAGAAATTTTTAGTAAGGATAAAGAAGGAAATCGGCTGCTTTGATTCTTTGGAATTAGGACCAACTCTGCAATTAGAACCATCAAAAACACAGGATAAACAGGATCAGATAGTAGATTTGTTTATGAATAAAATGAATCATAATGTAAATATTATACATGATGTACTACTTCAGAAGAAGGAGGTAGTTTTATCATGAGCAAAACCGAAATGTTATTATAGAAATAAATAAAAATGAGATCCATGCTGCGGAAGAGGAAGGATATTTCTGGGTAAGTTATAGAACTTTAAATCAATTAGTTCAAGTTAATAATTGTTTAAATATACAACTTAGAAATTTAATATCATTATTAGAGGTGTAAAAATGAAAAAAATTAGAATCGGAATTATATGTCCATCAGAAATCGCATTTCGTAGATTTTTACCTTCATTAGAAAAAGAAGAGAATTTTACATATGTAGGTGTTGCAATCGCATCAAAAGAAGAGTGGGATGGAGATGTTGCAGACACTGTAATTGAAAATGAATGGAAAAAAGGAAAGACTTTTGTAGATACCTATGGCGGGAAGATCTTCGAGAGTTATTCTTCCTTAATTATGTCAAATGAAGTTGATGCAGTCTATCTACATTGCCTCCTGCATTACACTATAAATGGGCAAAGAAAGCATTAGAAAATGATAAGCATGTATTTGTTGAAAAACCTTCAACTACAAATTATCAAGATAGTTTAAACTTGGTCAAATTAGCTGAAGAAAGAAAACTTGTATTGCATGAAAATTATATGTTCCAATATCATTCACAAATTTCAGAAATAAAGAAAGAAGTTGAAAATGGTAAAATTGGAAAAGTGCATTCATATCATGCTAGATTTGGTTTTCCTAGAAGGGATAAAAATGATTTCAGATACAATAAAGAATTAGGGGGAGGCGCTTTATTGGATGCTGGAGGATATGTAATAAAACTTGCAACAAAGTTACTTGGAGAAGATATTACATTGGAGTCATGTGTCATGAATTCCTATGAAGATTTTGATGTAGATCTATATGGAAGTTATATGTTTAGAAATAAGAAAAATGAGGTATTTATTGGAGAATATGGAATGGATTGTGAATACCAATGTATGTTATCCATATGGGGAAGTAAAGGAATTATGCAAACGGATCGTATTTTTACAGCCCCAGACAACTTCAAACCAAGTTTGAAAATTATTCAAAACGGAGAAGTTGAAACTCTTGAATTAAACTGTGATTCTCATTTTAGAAAATCCATACGTCAATTTTATAATGCTATAAATGACACTGCTGTAAGAGATAAAATCTATAATGAAATACTTTTACAAGCTCAATTAGTTCAAAAGGTTAGAGATATTTCAGGAGGGTTAGGGAATGATAAAATTTAATAAACCATCAATTACGGAACTAGAAATTAACAAAGTAGTTGATTGCTTGAACGGGAATAGTATATTATCAGGAGATGGAAAGTATACAACAGAAGTATATGAACATTTTAAAAAGAGATTTCATATTGATAATATGTTGTTGACAACTTCAGGGACTACTGCATTAGAAATGGCTTCTATTTTAATTGATTTAGAACCAGGGGATGAAGTAATTACGCCTTCTTTTACTTTTTCTTCTACGGTAAATGCATTTCTATTAAGAGGGGCAAAACCTGTATTTTGTGATATTCGAGAAGATACATTTAATATCGATGAAAATTTAATTGAGGATCTAATAACACCAAAAACAAAAGCAATCTATGCGGTTGACTATGCAGGTTTTCCATGTGAGATGGATAAGATCAATGAAATTGCAAATCGCCATGGTCTTTTCGTGATTGAAGATGCTGCTCAGGCGGTAGGATCTACATACAAAGGTAGATATGCAGGAACATTAACTGAATTTGGATGTTTTAGTTTTCACGAAACCAAAAATTATGTTATGGGTGAAGGTGGCGCAATTGTTGTTAATGAAGATAAATATATGGAGCGTGCTGAAATCATCCGTGAAAAAGGTACAAATCGAAGAAATGTATTACGCGGATTAGTAGATAAATATACATGGCATGATATCGGTTCTTCTTTTTTACCTAGTGATTTGTTAGCAGCAATTTTATCAGCACAAATGGAACGTTATGATGAAATTCTAGAAAAAAGAATGAATGTATGGAATACATATTATAATGGACTAGAATGCTTAGAAAAGGAAGGCTTATTGAGAAGACCGGTATTGCCAGAAGATATCGAGCATAATGCGCATATGTTCTGCATCGTATTGCCTGATGAAGATACAAGAACAAATTTAATCAATTCTTTAAAAGAAAAGGGTATTTCAAGTTATATTTGTTATGTACCTTTGCATTCTTCACCATATGGACAAAAATTAGGATATACACCAGAAATGTTGCCAGTTACTGAAGATTTAGGAAAGAGAATATTAAGATTACCTCTGTATGTAGACATGACGACTGAAGATACTTTGTATGTAGTAGATGAAATTTCAAAATCTTTGAAAAGAGGATAAAAATGATAGTCTACAAGAAAAAACTAAAAGTCAATCTGAATTTAATATTTCTCCTAATAATTATAGGGTGGCCATTAATTCATTCTTTTTTCGGAATAGATATGGCGGATACAGGTTTATATTTATATAATTACCAGCATCCGTTTTCCGAAACAGTCTCATTAATGACTTTCTTGGCGACGATTATTGGATATTTATGGTACAGCATTACATCTTTTTTAGGATTATGGGGATTGAACCTTCTTGAGGTTCTTATTGAATGGGCTAGTTGTTACTTTGTATATAAATTGTTGAAAGAAGAGATAAGAAAAGAAATACTTTTATTTGGAATAACATTGAGTCTCTTAATTTGTGATACATATATTAATGTTTATAATTTTCATCAATTAAATATGCTTTTAATGATTATGGCAATTTATTTTTTGTATAAAGGGTTAATAAATAATAAATTATTTTATTGCTGTATTTCTGGAATATTAGTTGGTATATCTGTATTTGTAAGATTACCAAGTATTACTAGTATTATTTTAATATTTCCAATAATAATTTGGAAATATTATAATTCCAATGTAACTAGAAAAGATACGATTAGTCAAATTGTCTCTTTTTTATCTGGTTTCATTTTATCAATAATAGTTATTTTGCTAATTTATATGCTAATTTTTGGATTTGACTATTTGTTAGAAGAATTCAATCGTGCTCTGTTTTTATCAAAAGGAGAAAGTGGAACTTCTCAATATGGTTTTTTAAATGTATTTATATTTTTGATAAAAGATAGTATGGCATCAATAGAAATAGGATTATTACTTTTAGTATATTCTATGTTGATTGGATTTTTTATTACTAGAATTAAATATTATTTAAAGGATAAAAAGTTATATTCTTTTCTCTTTTTTTGTTTAGCTTGTGTGGTACTTTTGTTGATTTTTTATTCGATTAATAGTTTTTCTGCAATGCCACAAGGATGGGCAAAACTTAGCTCTTTTGGATGGATATATTTTGGAATATTGTTGATATGCGGAATATATTATTCAATTCTAGGAACATATTCAGATAAATATAAAAAAATTGGATTATTAGGTGTTTTAGGAATTTTACTGAATTATTTAGTGTTTATGGGATCTGGAGTTAGGTTTCGACATACAATTTTAGGTATGTGGATACTAATGCCATTAGTATTTCATTTTCTCTATAAGTTATTTATTGAATTTAAAAATAAATGGTTAGGAGTAAGTTCGAAAATTATTTTTTTAACTTGTATTGTATTAATTTCAAATTATTTAATAACTACTAATATGTATGATGATTCTAACATCTTTAATTTAAATTCTAAAATTAATTCGAAAGAAACAAAATTACTGTTTACTACACAAAGACAGGCAGAGACAGTAAATGATGTCTTGAATATACTTAATAATTCTATTTATGATAATAAAGAATTATTAGTATATGGTGATAGTGTTCTATTATATGAATTAAGTAATAAAGAGGCATATGTGCGTCCATGGATAAATGTTTCATCATATTCTATAAAAGAATTTTCTCAAGATTTGGAGGAAAAGTTGAAAGAAAATTCATCTCTACCATTGATTGTTATTTGTCGTACATCATCTTATTTTGGATTTGATGAAGTTGGTTATTTAAGTAATTTAGAAAGAACATCACAAATAAATGAGAAGAAGATGATTCTAAACAATTTTATAACTAATAATGAGTATAAGTTAGTTTATGAAAATGAATATTACAGTGTTTATGAATGAAAGGGGTAAAAAATATGACACGTAAAGTCTTAATTTTAGGTGCAGGGAATGCACAATATGACGCTATAAAATATTGTAAAGAAAAGGGATTTGAAGTGTATGGATGTAGCTACACAGATACAGATAAATCAATTCCGCTTTTAGATCACTTTGAGAAAATTAACATTATTGATGTTGATGAAGTAAAAGAATATGCAATGAAGATTAACGCAGATATCGTTTATTCAGTTGGTTCAGATGTTGCAATGCCAACAGCGTGCAAAGTAAGTGAACAATTAAATTTACCGTATTTTGTTTCGTCAGAAACAGCAATTATATGTAATAATAAACAGCAGATGAGAGATTATCTAGGTTCTGATTTTGAAGGGAATGTACATTATTTTGTTTCATCAAATAAAGATGATTTAAATGAAGAAACACTAAATTTTTTCCCAATGATGATGAAACCAGTAGATTCTCAAGGACAACGTGGAGTTCGTTTAGTATCTAATATGGATGAAGTTCTTGAAGAATATGATGAATCAATGTCACATTCAAAAAGTAAAAAAATAATTTTTGAAGAGTATCTAAATGGTCCTGAAATAAGTGTAAATGCTTATGTTTATGAAAAAGAATTAAAATTCTTTCTTGTATCGGATCGTGTATCTTTTGAAGAATATCCAGGAGGTATTATAAAAGAACATCATTTACCAACGAAAGAAAGTCCTGTTGTTGTAGAAAGAATTAGGGCTTTGGTAGAGAGAGTTGTTAATAAATTAAATATAGAGAATGGCCCAGTATATTTCCAAATAAAAATTGTTAACGATGTTCCTTATGTAATTGAAGTAACTCCTAGATTAGATGGTTGCCATATGTGGAATGTTATAAAAGAATATTGTGGATTTGATTTGTTAGATGCAACATTTCAACATCTATTAGGCAATGAACAACTTGCTTTCTGTATGAAAGAAAAAGAAGGGAAATTTAAATTAGTGTTTACTTGTGAGAAGCCAAATACGGCATTTGATCGCAGTAAATATATTATTCCTGATAAATGTTGTTATTTACGCTGGTATTATGAAAATGGAGATAATGTGCGTGTTTTAAATGGCTTTATGGAAAAAGGCGGATATTATATAGAGGAAGTGAAATAAATGCGAGTTGTTGTAGTCGGCGCTAATGGTTTTATTGGGGTAAACTTAATAAAGCGATTATTAAAATGTCAGTATGATGTAATTGGCATTGATCAATATGATAACCATCTGCAAATGTTTTTGGATAATTCATCATTTAAATTAATCAAGGAACAAGTATCATATGATGTTTTGATGAACGTATTACAACCAGATGATGCAGTAGTATGTCTTGCTGCAAAAAGATTAACTCCCAATTTTAATTTAAATGATTATGTTGCAAATATTCATTTAAATTGTGATATATTTCAAAGTTGCATGGACTCAAATACAAAAAATGTAGTATTTTTGTCTTCTATTTCTACATATCGTGCCGATAATGAAAGCTGTAGTGAAGAAATTGATACTGGATCAGGTAATTTATATGGCGAGTCAAAGTATGCAATGGATCATTTAATAAATTTTTTGAATAAGAAAAAAGAAATGTGTATAAAAGCCTACGCTTGGCACAGGTAATTGGAACAGGTGAACGAAAAGGATATTTGTTAAATAGCTATTAGATAATGCGAAAGAATATAAAGAACAAGTTATATATGGTAGTGGATGTGGAGAGAGACAATATATATATATTAAAGATGTTATATCCGCAATTATTTGTGCAATCGAAGCAAAAAATGCGAAGGGTATTTATAATATAGGGATTAAAGGGCGTATTTCTATTTCTAATCTAGCAAAGCTTATAAACCGAGTTTTTAAAAATGAAGCAGGAATTAAATATTTACTAGAAAAACCAGAAGATAAAAGTATATTAGAGATGGATGTATCAAAAGCGGAAAAAGAATTGAATTTTAAGCCTAAGTATGATTTAGAGGCAGCAATTCAAGATTTAAAGAACTATTATTAGGGGTGTAAATGATGAAAATTACAATAGTAATTCCTTGTTATAATTCAGCAGATACAATCGGAAAAGTAGTGGATTTAACAAGTAAATTTTTAAACGAATTAAAAGGTATTTCTTATGATTTTGTTTTAGTGAATGATTATTCAAAAGATCAAACTTATAAAAAAATTGAAGAAATAAGTAAATCTTATAAAAATGTCAATTGGTGTGAATTTAGCCAAAAATGCAGGACAACATAATGCAATATTAGCAGGATTAAGTATTAAAGAATCGGATTATTATCTAGGAATGGATGATGATATGCAAACACATCCATCACAAATAGAAAAGCTGATTAATAAGATATCAGAGGGTTATGATGTAGTCTATGGTAAATATACAAATACAACTTCAAAAGGTATAAAAAAATAACAAGCAATTTGCATAATTATTCTGTTGAAAAGCTAATTGGAAAACCAAAGGGATTAAAGGCTACAAGCTTTTGGATAATTAAAAAGAAAATTCGTGATAAAATTATTCTTTATCCATCACAATTTACGGATTTACAATCTTTATTTCTTAGAACAACTGCAAATATAACAAATGTAGAGTTAGAACATTTTGAACGTATAAGTGGCAGTTCAAACTATACATTTCGGAAATCATTAAAATTATGGTCGAGCATTTTAAATTTCTCTGCGCAACCATTTCACTATCTTATGGTAGTTTCTATTGTAATTATAATTTTATCTATATTTTTTACATTGTTTTTTGCATTTTAATAGAAATAATAATTATTTACTTTGTCTCATTGCGTCTTGCATAGGTTTGTTATTATTCTCTATATCGCTACTAGGAATTTATATTGTAAGAATGATGTTTGTTATAACTCAAACGCCACAGTATATGATTTCAGAAATAACAGAAGAAAACATTGATTAAATAGAATAACTAGGTTAAATATATCGCCTGTTTTATAAATCTCTATAGTTTGTCGTTAAAATAGTAATTACCAAAATAGTATTAGAAAATATGGTAGAATGAATTTTATGACAAAAAAAGTAAGCAATTTTAATACTATGGATTTAATAACATATGGGGAGGAACACTTTATGAAGAAAATAAATTGGATACAAATTATAAAAATACAAGCAATTATTTTTCTTTATTCAATTATAAGCATACTATCAAAAATTGCTTCGTCTTTTCTAGAAAAAGATATATGGATGGTAATGGTTATTTTATTAATCATGTTAATAGTATTGGCAAGCTATGCTTTTTTATGGCAAAAATTGTTAAAGAAAGTTGATTTATCCATTGCATATGTGAATAAAGGTATGCTCTTATTTTGGTCTATGATTTGGTCTGTTGTTATTTTTAGAGAGGATATAACAATACTTAATATTATAGGGACTATAATAATTTTTGTAGGGATAATGGTGGTGAATGAAAATGCTTAATATCTATACTTAATCATGTTACTTTCGTCTTTTTTAGCTGCTATATCTCAAATTTTATTAAAG
>ENA-OQCK01000718-OQCK01000718.1-human-gut-metagenome-genome-assembly--contig:-NODE-718-length-15717-cov-9.078961_pt1 | contig 15717 bp, 19 predicted proteins | sample MGYA00242498_ERZ504578 | MGnify/ENA primary metagenome ERZ504578 (study PRJEB26092, sample SAMD00036229) | human gut metagenome | host: Homo sapiens | study: EMG produced TPA metagenomics assembly of...
CCTCCTCGGCTTCCTCTTTGTAGACATTGAAGTTTAACTCATCGTGTACTTGGAGGATCATCTTGCTTTTCAATCCCTCTTCCTCAAAGCGTTCGTAAATGCGTACCATGCTAGTTTGATGATATCGGCGGCGCTCCCTTGGATAGGGGCATTGATTGCGTTTCGCTCGGCATAGCCGCGTACGACGGCGTTGTGTGAGTTGATATCCGAAAGGAAACGCTTGCGCTTGAAAATGGTCTCTACGTATCCTTTTTCCTTGGCTACTTTGATGCTCTCCTCCATGTATTCCTTGATGCGGGGTAGGTGCTGAAATAACCGTCTATCAGTTCCTTGGACTCAGAACGAGGGATGCCCAGACGCTCGGCGAGCCCGAAGACGGAGATGCCGTAAATGATACCGAAGTTGGCGGTTTTCGCCTTCCGGCGCATATCGCTGGTTACTTTTTCTACCGGGATTCCGTAGATCTTGGCGGCGGTAGCGGCGTGAATATCCGCTCCGCTTTGGAAAGCCTCGATCATATGCGGGTCACCACTCAGGTGGGCCATGATACGAAGCTCGATTTGGGAGTAGTCGGCGGAGAAGAAGAGGCAATCCGCATTATCCGGGATAAACGCCTTACGGATCTCGCGGCCAAGATCGTCCCGTACCGGAATGTTTTGCAGGTTCGGATTGGTAGACTGAGGCGTCCGGTAGATGTTACCGCTTGGTTGAAAGAGGTATGTATCTTTCCGGTCTGCGGATTGATCAACTCGGTAGAGCGTCGATATAGGTACTTAATAATTTTTTAAGTCCGCGGTATTCAAGAAGCTTGCCGATGATGGGATGTTTGCTGCGAAGTTTCTCCAATACATCCTCGCTGGTACTGTAACCGCCTGTTTTGGTCTTCTTCGCTTTCTCGTCCAGCTTCAAGCGGTCGAAAAGGATTTCGCCGACCTGTTTCGTGGAGTTGATGTTGAATTCCGTGCCGGCCAGCTCGTAAACCTCTTGCTCCAGTTTGTTCATGGAGGCGGTAAGTTCGCCCGAAGATTGCTTAAGCGCTACTGTATCCAGCGTGACGCCGGTAGCCTCCATTTCCACTAATACATATATTAATGGCATCTCGATCGTGGTGAAGAGGGATTCCAGTCCTTCTTTCTTCAACTCGGGCGCGAAATAATTCTTTAGTTTGAGCGTGACGTCCGCATCCTCGGCGGCATATTCGGCGATCTGCTCCACGGGTACGTTTCGCATCGATAACTGGTTCTTTCCTTTTGGGCCGATCAGTTCCTCGATGTGGACGGTCTGGTACTTGAGGTAGGTCTCCGCTAGGTAATCCATTCCGTGCCGTAATTCCGGATTCAGCAGGTAATGGGCGATCATCGTATCGAACAGAGGACCGGCTACCTTCACGTTGTATTTACGAAGTACCAAAATATCGAATTTGATGTTTTGCCCGATCTTTAATGATTTCGGATTTTGCAGGGCAGGGGAGAAGCGTTCCACTACTTTCGCCGCCTCTACTGAGTTGGCGGGAACAGGAACATACCAAGCCTCGTTTTCTTTCACGGCGAACGACATTCCGACCAGTCCGGCTTTCAAGGGATCGATGCCGTCGGTTTCCGTGTCAAAAGCGAAAAATTCTTGACCCAATAAAAAGCGGGCTAAATCGGCTTGTTTTTCCTCTGTATCAGTTAAATAATAGTTGTGAGGGGTGGACTTTAAGTCCGTGAGAATCGATTTTTTTGGCTCTTCCGTACTCTCGGGCGTAAAAATCGCGAACAAATCGCCTTGAACGGGACCTTTCGGAGCGGCTTTGACCGGCTCAGAACTTAGTTTGTTAATAAATGTTCTAAATTCCAATTCTGTGTAAATCTCAGTCAGGCGCTCTTCGTTTGGCTTTTCACGAACGCAACGGGCGGCATCGAACTCGATAGGGACATCCGTCTTGATCGTAGCCAAGAATTTGGAGAAACGGATTTGCTCGGCGTTCTCCTCCACCTTCTTCTTTTGCGCACCTTTCAACTTATCAGTGTTCGCTAACAGGTTCTCGATGCTTCCGAATTCGGTCAGTAGTTTTTGAGCGGTCTTCTCGCCGACACCCGGACAGCCGGGGATATTATCGGAAGCGTCGCCCATCAGTCCCAGCAAGTCGATCACTTGCTCCGTACTCGTGAGGCCGTACTTGTTTAAGACCTCGGGCACGCCCATGATCTCGTAATCGCCTCCGAATTTCGGACGATACATAAATATATGTTCGGACACCAATTGGCCGTAATCTTTATCCGGCGTCATCATGTACACCTCGAAGCCTTCCTTCTCCGCCTGTTTGGACACGGTGCCGATCACATCGTCCGCCTCGTAGCGGGGTACTTCCAGAATCGGAATATTGTAAGCCTCTATGATTTCTTTAATGATAGGGACGGATTGACGGATCACTTCCGGTGTCTCTTCCGTTGTGCCTTGTATTGCTCGAAGGCCTCATGGCGGAAGGTCGGTCCTTCGGGTCAAAGGCCACCGCTATATGAGTCGGGTTCTCACGTTTTAATACATCCTCCAGACTGTTGATAAAACCGAAAATGGCGGAGGTATTCACACCCTTGGAGTTGATACGCGGATTCTTGATGAAGGCGTAATAGGAGCGATAAATTAACGCATACGCATCTATAAGGAATAACTTCATTACTTTTAACACGTTTTAGTGGGACAAAATCTGGGTAAATGTACGAAAAAACTCGCTTACTCGATAGTTTTTGTTACTTTTGCGAATCTTTGCATGGAATTATGGATGAAAGAAGGAAAATAGAAGAACCGGTTTCCGCTGAATTTGAACGTTTCAATAAGGATTTTGAGGCATCTCTACGCAGCGAGACGACCCGGTTACAATCGGCTATCGACGTTATACTGAATTCTACCGGGAAGCATGTGCGTCCGTTATTGGTGCTCCTTACCGCCAAGGTCTGTGGACAGGTTACGGATAACACGATCAATTCCGCTGTTTTGCTGGAGCTTTTGCATACCGCTACATTGATTCACGATGACGTGATCGATGAGACGAAGCAACGTCGTGGCGTTCCCTCATTGAACGCTATCTTCGATAACCGTATTTCCGTGTTGGTAGGTGATTATGTGCTTTCTACCGCTTTGATCCGTTCCATACAAACCGGCGATTTGCGGATTGTCGGGATTATCTCTAATTTAGGCAGAGACTTGTCCGAAGGTGAGATCAAGCAATTGGAGACTGCGAGGAGAGTATCTTAGACGAGAATTGTTATCTGCAAGTTATCAAGAAGAAGACGGCTACCTTGCTTTCCGCTTGCACGGAGATTGGGGCCATTTCATCGGGCGCCTCTGCGGAGGTGATCGCTCTTTGCCGTGAGTTTGGCGAGTATCTGGGGTATTGCTTCCAGATCAAGGATGATATCTTTGATTATTTCAAGGAGGCGAATATCGGTAAGCCGACGGGAAATGACATTCGTGAGGGTAAGGTTACGCTTCCATTATTATATGCCTTGCGGCAGGGTAGGGAAGAGGAGGCCGCCCGTTATCTGGATATGATTTTACGGAAGGATTTCGCGGCGGAGAATGTCGATTCCTTGATCGAGTTCGCCAAGGCGAACGGTGGAATCGAATATGCCGAGGCCCGCATGAAGGAATATCATGATAAGGCGGTCGATGTTCTTTTGAGATTACCAGAGTCTGAGGCACGGACATCCTTGATCCAGCTGGCCGATTATATCATGACTCGCTCTAAATAAGTTCTCCTCTTTTCCCTAAGCGAAAAACGCTCCACTCCCGCATGAATTCTTGTTCGGTGGCGTATGAATTCTTGTTCGCATGCTACATAGTTCTACAAACCACGCCGTGGTTTGTACAGATCACGCCGTGGAATATACAGATCACGTCGTGGTCTGTACATCCCACGGTGATCTTTTAGGAATAGATCAAGCGGTAAGTAGGTTTGTGTATAGCGAAAAGAATGTTTATTACTTGAGAATACGAACAATTATACGTAGAGCCGTAAAGACAGCATATATCGGGCAAGATCAGATATTCATTCTGTTATGCGCCGTTGGTTTCGATACTCCAATGGGGTTAAATTCACAAAACGCTTAAAATATCGGCACATATAAGACGGGTCAATAAAATACAACTCGGAAGCGATTTGTTTGACAGACAATTCTGTTGTTGACAGAAGCGATTTGATAGCAGAAACAATTTGGTTGTCTATCAGTTCCTTGGGATTGGCATCATAAACTTTGAGTGTGATTTTGCTTAAATATTCGGGGGTAATGGAAAGGCGTTTTGCGTAATACTCCACATCGTGATGCTTGATGTAATGTCTGCTTACCAAGTTTATAAATTGTCCTGCCAGACACCAGCTCCTGTCTTTTGTCTTTTCTTGAGGTTTTGTGGCTATTGCTTCTGTCAGTTCGTTATACAATGCCATGAATAGGTTGGAATAATGCCGCTGCAACATTTCTTTCTTAAATGCCATTCCACGTGAATTGATTATCCAATCCGTTTGGTTGAACCAGTCCGTCAATAATCTTCTGTGGTTATCTTCTTTTGGCGATAATACAGGATGGCATAGCAGGTAGTCCCAAAAGGACACTTGGGTTATTTGATAAAACGCATCATCGCATACCTCTATCGGAAGCGAGACGACTTTTGCGGAAAATGCGGCAGAAGTCATGAGTGGAATAAAGGTCATTTCATATGAAACGGATATGAAATCGCCCTTTCTTATGGGATACGTTTTAAAGTCTATGGAGATAGTGGCATAACCTTCGGTACACAGTAGAAGCGTACAGCCGCTGACATCTACCGACTGCCCCCGACAATCTTTCAAATCAGTTTCAAAGGATGCCCATCTTTGGTTGTTCGGAATAAAACTATGTTTCAAATTCGCCATAATGCTTGTAAAATTAGTTGTTTTTTATCTAACGAGAGAGTGTTGTTCAGAAAAGTACTTTACTTGTCGACTTAATGAAACAGAATCGCATGGCTAAACCTCCTATCTTCGCATCCAAAAAATTGTCAGTATGAATGAAATACAGTTGTCAGAACATTTTTCGTATGGAAAATTGCTTCGTTTCACTTTGCCGTCCATTGTGATGATGGTGTTTTCATCCATGTATAGTGTCGTGGATGGTATCTTTGTGTCTAATTTTGTAGGGAAAACTCCATTTGCCGCCATCAATTTAATCATGCCGTTTTTAATGATGTTTGCCGCTTTAGGCTTCATGTTTGGAACGGGTGGCAGTGCTTTGGTGGCGAAAACGCTTGGCGAGGGCAATCGGAAAAAGGCGAATGGCATATTTTCCATGCTTGTTTATATGCTGATTGCGGCAGGTCTGTTTCTGTCGGTTCTGGGAGCCATCTACATTCGGGATATTGCATCATGGCTTGGCGCGGACGAGAATATGATAGAGGATTGTGTTACATACGCTCTTATTCTCTTGCCCGTATTGCCTGCCTTTATCCTGCAAAATGCGTTTCAAGCCTTTCTCGTAACAGCCGAACGCCCCAATATGGGATTGGCGATAACCGTAATAGCCGGTCTTTCCAACATATTCTTGGATTTCTTGTTTATCGTTGTTTTCGATAGGGGATTGGCAGGAGCAGCATGGGCTACAGCCATCAGCCAAAGTGTCGGCGGGATTGTACCGCTTATATATTTTGCCTTACCCAATAAAAGTCCGTTGCGTCTAACCAAATATCATTTTGACGGCAAGGCATTATTCAAGGTCTGCACCAATGGTTCTTCGGAACTCGTTACCAATATATCCATGTCTGTGGTAACCATGTTATACAATTATCAACTAATGAAATATATCGGTGAAAACGGTGTGGTTGCGTTTGGAGTGATTATGTATGTCAATTTCATATACTTGTCGGTCTATTTAGGTTATTCCATTGGCAGTGCTCCGATTGTGAGTTATAACTATGGAGCGCAAAACCATAATGAACTTAAAAATATGCTACGCAAGAGTCTGACAATAATTGCGCTTCTTGGATTTGTCCTTACAGGGCTGGCCGAATGTTTGGCATCACCTTTGGCTGATATTTTTGTGGGTTACGATATTGAACTATATGCTTTAACCAAACAAGCATTCATGCTGTATTCTCTTTCGTTTCTTATAGCAGGATTCAATATCTACGCCTCCGCTTTTTTTACAGCTCTGAACAATGGACTTGTATCTGCCGGAATTTCATTCTCTCGTACGTTGGTATTTGAAACAAGTGCCGTTCTGTTGTTGCCATTACTGTTTGGCATTAATGGGATATGGTTTTCGATAGTGGTTGCTGAGATGTCAGCTTTAACCGTATCGGCAATTGCGCTTCTGGCACATCGTAAAAAGTATTGTTATTAGCTACAATAGCCGTTATCACTAATTTCAAGTATTGATTAATAGGGGAATCGTACGTAACTACACTCAAACGGGAGTAAGTTATCCTAATGGCATGAAAACAAGGTGCTGATGGTAGCTGATATGGAATATGTGAAAGGCGCGGGTCTTATTTATAAAACAAATAAGCCTGCGCTCTTCCGTGTGCTCTGTATCGTCAACATCCGATAGATGCCGATTATTTGCCCAGTCTCTTCTCAATGTCGTCAACCAGACTACTCGCCCCGATGCGGAACAAGTCCTTGTTCAGCCATTCGTCGCCTAGTATTTCCTTGACGATCGTGTAATATCGAACAGCGTCTTCCGCCGTGCGAACACCTCCGGAGATCTTGATACCAACCTTGTTTCCTGTGATGGAATGGTAGGTTTTGATGGCCTTACACATGGTGTAGGCGGCCTCGAAAGTGGCTCCCGGGTATCCTTTGCCGGTAGAGGTCTTGATGAAGTCCGCACCGGAATACATGGCTAGGATGGATGCTTTTTGGATGTTCTCCGTTGTGACTAAAGCTCCGGTCTCTAGGATTACCTTTAAATGGGCGTGGCGACAGCTCTCCTTGATCTCTTGCAATTCCTCGGTCAATTCCTCGAAATTGTCTTCCATGAAATAGCCTAGGTTCATGACAACGTCGATTTCATCGGCTCCTTGCATGACTGCCATGGCCGTTTCGGCGATCTTGACTTCCGTAAATGTCTGTGAGGAAGGAAAACCTCCGGCAACCGACGCGATCTTAACCTCTTGCGCAGTAAGTGCCTGCTTAACCGTTTCCACGAATAGGGGATAGACGCAAATAGCGGCTACGTTCGGGACATCCGGACGAGTTCCCTCGAAATCATTTACCGTGTCGACCATCTTCCAGATGCTTTCTTTGGTATCCAGACTGGTCAATGAGGTCAAGTCGATGCAACCATGAATCGTTTTCAATACTTCCGGTGTAAAGTTTTCTTGGAAATGTTTCTCTAAAAGAGCGTTTACAGCCTCGGTGGTCTGGGTATCCGGCAGGGCCGGCTCAAACTTATTGAAAGCTTCATGATAACGGTCTATCTGTACGGAATTTGATTCGTGTTCATGTTCATGATGATGATCATGTCCACATTCGCAATCGTGATGATGTGCCATATGCTTATAGTTTTTGATTGTTTATATGTCGTTCTTTATCTCGGTCTGTTTTCTTTTGGAGATTCTTCTCGAAAGCGGCGGTAAGATCTACTCCGGTCTGGTTGGCGAGGCAAAGCAGTACCCATAAGACATCTGCCATTTCATCGCCTAAATCCCGGTGTTTGTCACTTTCCTTGAAAGACTGCTCACCGTAGGTACGTGCCATGATCCGGGCTAGCTCGCCACTTCCTCGGTGAGGATGGTCATATTGGTAAGCTCATTGAAATAACGGACCCCATAGGTCTTGATCCAAGCGTCTACCATTTGCTGGGCTTGTTGTAAGTTATATCTGCCATACTTATTCTTTATTTTGAGAGTCGATAATAATAGTAACCGGCCCGTCGTTTAAAAGTTCAATTTTCATATCAGCTCCGAATGTTCCGGTTTGTACAGGTTTTCCGAGTTGAAGCCCTACCTCTTCGCAAAAAGCTTTATACATCGGAATGGCGATATCCGGTTTAGACGCTTTTAAGTAGGAGGGGCGGTTCCCTTTTTTCGTAGAGGCGTGTAAGGTAAATTGGCTGACAACCATGATCTCGCCTCCCGCTTCGATAACCGAGCGGTTCATGACCCCGTTTTCATCGTCAAATATGCGTAGGTTGGTGATCTTTTTTGCCAACCATTCAATGTCTTCTTGCGTATCCTTGTCCTCGATACCGACTAATACCAATAGCCCCTTTCCAATTTTGGACTTAAGCTGTCCGTCTATCGTGACGGAAGCGTGCTGCACACGTTGTGTAACTGTTCTCATCTTGTTCGCTTTTTGTTCGCTTTTGTTCTATTTTTGTTCGCTTTCTGTTCGCTTTCCATCCAGTCCCTCTTGTAGTGCCTTGGCTTTCGCCTCGCCAATCACGGATTTCAGTTCCTCGAAGCTTGCTTCCTTGATTCGTTTTACGCTTTTAAAGTGACGTAAAAGTAATACTTTTGTCTTCTCACCGATACCCTTAATGGTATCTAATTCGGATTTCGTCTGGGTTTTACTTCGTTTATCCTTGTGGAAAGTGATGGCGAAACGGTGTACCTCGTCTTGTATCCGGGTAAGCAGATGGAATAGCGGACTGTCCAAACGCATGCCAACGGTTACGGGTGGGAACCCGAATAATAACTCCGAGGTTCGGTGCTTACCATCTTTCGCTAGTCCGGCGATTGGAATGGACAAGCCTAATTCATCTTCTACCACCGAGCGAACCACTTCCATTTGCCCCTTTCCACCGTCTGTTATAATCAAGTCGGGTAGGGAGATCGCTCCTCGATCGCCCGCCCGTAACGCCTACGGACGACTTCTTTCATGGAGGCGTAATCATCCGGACCGACTACGGTCTTTATATTGTATTTGCGATACTCCTGCTTCGACGGTTTCCCCATCTTGAATACCACGCAAGCCGCTACCGCATCGCTCCCCTGTATGTTTGAATTATCGAAACATTCGATATGAGCAGGCAATTTCTCCAAATGCAAGGCTTCTTGGATCTCTTTCAAGATACGGGTATTCCGTTGTTCCGGATTCAACTTTTCCGCTTGTTTCAAGCGGTCAACCTTAAACTGCTTGACGTTCATCTCGGATAAATCAAGCAGTTTCTTTTTATCTCCTCTTTGGGGAATGGTGAAAGTGACATTCTCTAGCTGCATGTCCAGCTTGAAGGGTACGATAATCTCCCGGGCGGTGCTTTTAAAACGATTCCGCATCTCGATAATGCCTAGGCTTAACAATTCCTCCTTGCTTTCGTCCAGTCGTTTTTTATACTCGAATGTATAGGCTTGTACGATCGCCCCGTTTCCGATATGCATAAAGTTCACATAAGCGGAATGGTCATTCTCTATGATCGTGAATACATCTATATTATGTAGCATCGGGGTTACGACCGTAGATTTAGAACGGTAGTTCTCGATGACTTCGTATTTTTCCTTGATCTTTTGCGCTTCCTCGAACTTGAGCTCGGCAGCGAGCGATTGCATCTCCTCATAGAGGTGTTTGCTAATTTGCGAGATGTTGCCTCGCAGAATCTCTTTGATCTCGGAAATATTTTGCTGGTATTCTTCCAATGATTGCAAGCCTTCACAAGGCCCTTTACAACGCTTGATATGGTATTCCAGACAAACCTTATAGCGTCCTTGTGCGATGGATTCGGGAGTGAGGGGATATTTGCAAGTGCGTAAAGGGTAAAGTTCCTTTAGCATCTGTAGCATCACTTTCGCCGTGAACAAAGAGGGATAAGGACCGTAATATTGCGATCCGTCCCGAACGATGTTCCGGGTTTGGAAAACCCGGGGAAAGTACTCATTCTTTACCACGATGGAAGGGTAGGTTTTGTCGTCCTTCAATAATACGTTATAGCGGGGACGATACTGTTTGATGAGGTTGTTTTCCAGTAGTAACGCGTCTTCTTCCGTATCGACGACTATATATTTGATATCCCGGATTTGCTTGACTAACACACGGGTCTTATTGCTGTCATGTACCTTGTTGAAATAAGAGGATACCCGTCGTTTTAGGTTCTTCGCCTTGCCGACGTATATAATCGTTCCGTTTTCATCGAAATATTGGTAGCATCCCGGCTTTTCCGGAATGACCGATAGGATCGTCTTGATATGTTCGTCTTTATCGGCTATCATACGAATAGGGAAGTAAATTGGAATGTCTCGCTATTGAACAAACCTTTGTTGCTAAGTTTCAAGGATGGGATCACCAGCAATCCCATAAAAGAAAGCGTCATTTGTAATGAATCCATCGGGGTCTTTAATCGCTTGATCTTTTCCTCGATCTCTTCGTAACGGCGACTTGTTTCCTCCAGCGATTCGTCGCTCATCAATCCCGCTACCGGCAAGGGCAGGAGAGTGACTTCGTCCATACTGCTTACTGCGATTCCACCTTTAGCCTTTATTACCGCATTGATCGCTTGCATAAGCTCGAAATCGGTTACGCCTATAGCGATGATGTTATGGCTATCGTGGGAAATACTTTGAGCGATGGCACCGAGCTTGAGTGTTCTTTCTTAAGACAATAGCGGGAGGAGCCGTTTGATAGCGATTTAGAATGACGAGTTTTAAAATGTCTCGTTCTGTATCCGATTCTACAAATCCATCGAATGTATGTACAGGATATAGTTCTTCTTTCGTGATTAATTCGCGGTCTTCGCAAACAATGACACGCATCTGTTTTCCTTTCGCTTTTACCGTTAGCTTTTCTAATGGGATCGGTTTCGTGTGGAAATTATTGCGGAGTATAGGTTTGTGGAAAGGAAGCGTGCATTTCTCTCCATCGTATACACAGGTTCCTTGTATATAGGTTGCCTGTATGGTTAGATTCTTTAAATTGTTTACTTGGATAAAATCGGCGGAGTCTCCCTCTCGTAAGAAACCTGCGGGAATTTTATAGTGCATGGCCGGATTATAGGAAGCGGCCCGTAATACATCATATAGATCATATCCTAAATCCAGCGATTTTTTTACCATCCTATTTATGTGTCCTTTGTTTAAAAACGAAGGATGCGCGTCATCCGTACAGAACATGATTTGTTCGGGATACTCTTTCAATAGCGGATGAAGTGCGTCAAAGTTTTTCGCCGCGCTTCCTTCCCGAATAAGGACATGCATCCCAAACTCACACTTCTCACGGCCTTTTTCTAGATAGATGGTTTCATGATCGGTGGAAATGCCAGACTCGATATATGCCTTTAGCTTGGGGCCTGTTGCTAGGGGATAATGTCCGTCGATGGGTTTACCCGCTTGTTTCGCGGCTTCTATTTTGCGCATAACTTCCGGATCTTTATTTAAGACTCCGGGATAATTCATCATCTCTGCCAAGAAGTGTAGATCCTCTCGTTCCAACAAATGAGCGGTTTCGTCTGCGTCTATGATCGCACCGGAGGTTCCATAATCGTAGCCGGTACGCAAGATGGGACACCGAACCATGTGTAGAAAGGAATCCCTTTCGCGTTGTCGAGCATATATTCGACTCCTTCGGTACCCATTACATTCGCTATCTCATGAGGGTCCGCCACGGCACCGATACTGCCATGGCGTACGGCTGCGTGAATGAATGCCGCAGGGGTTACCATGCTACTCTCTATATGGACATGCGCATCAATAAAGCCGGGGAGGAGGTAATATCCCTCATCTTGTCCGGTAGGGGTTACCTTTCCGATATGCCCGTTTAGGATTGAAATCTCTGCCCCAAAGGTGCGCCTGTTGATTATATCTACCAGATTTCCTCGTATAACCAGTGTTTTAGCTTCATTCATTTGAATATCTCCTTTAATATGTTTCACGTGGAACATTTCGTGTTTTATCTTCCGAGCAGTACCAAAAGGATGTTGATGTCGCTAGGGGAAATACCCGGGATGCGGCTCGCTTGAGCGATCGTGTCGGGGTCTATCCGGGTCAATTTCTGGCGGGCTTCCGTAGATAAAGACTGGATAGAATTGTAATCGAATTTACCCTTGATCCGGATATTCTCTAAGCGGTTTATCTTGTCCGCTATGATTTGCTCTCGTTTGATGTAGCCGCTATACTTAATCAATATCTCGGCGGCCTCGATGATCTCTTCCTTACGAGAGGCCGGGACTTTGTCCAGCTCCGCACGAAGGGCCGGAACTAGATCCGCAAGGTTCTCCAAGGTAGTCTGCGGACGGAGTACGACATCGAATAATTTGCAACCATGGGATAGGGGGGCTGTGCCCAGTTTCTCCAAACCGCTATTTATATATTGAGGCTTTACGGAGTAGGTCTCCGCAAAACGGATGATAGCGTCACGGCTTTCTTTTTTCTCTCGCAGTAAATCGTAGCGGTCTTGTTTGGCCAATCCCATTTGATAGGATTTTTCGGTGAGTCGCATATCCGCATCGTCTTGGCGTAGTAAGATGCGGTACTCCGCACGAGAGGTAAACATACGGTAAGGCTCGTCTACGCCTTTTGTTACCAAATCGTCGATAAGGACACCGATATAAGCCTCATCCTTCCGAGGATAAAAGGTTGTCCGCCGTGGCAATTGATGTGGGCGTTGATACCCGCTATCAGACCTTGTCCGCCGGCTTCCTCGTATCCGGTAGTTCCGTTGATCTGTCCGGCAAAGAAAAGATTGCGGATTTGTTTGGTCTCCAAATTATGTCTTAGCTGAGTCGGGTCGAAGAAATCGTATTCAATCGCATATCCGGGACGATAGATTTGCACGTCACGGAAAGCGGGGATCGCTTGGAGCGCACGAAGCTGGATATCCAAGGGTAGGGAAGAGGAGAAGCCATTTAGGTAGTATTCCTGCGTGGTCTCGCCTTCCGGCTCTAGGAATAGTTGATGTTGCGTCTTGTCGGCGAACGTCACGATTTTCGTTTCGATACTAGGACAATAACGGGGACCGATACTTTTGATCTGTCCATTATAAAGAGGAGAGTCGGGGAGACCTTCCCGTAATATATCGTGGCAAGCCTCGTTCGTAAAGGTAGTCCAGCAACTCAATTGTTTTAATTTACGATGACTGGTATCCATGTAGGAGAACTTATGGAAATCGTTCTCCCCCGGTTGTTCCTCCATTTCATCGAAGTGAACGCTCCGGCCATCGATACGGACCGGTGTTCCGGTTTTCATACGATCTGTTTGGATACCTAAAGAGATGAGTTGCTCGGTAAGTCCGGTCGCCGCAGGCTCGGCGATACGTCCGCCCCGTATCTGGGTTCTTCCGATATGAAGCAGGCCGTTTAGGAAGGTCCCGTTCGTAAGCACCACCGCTCCGGCACGGAATAAGACATTCATTCCCGTACGAACGCCGCAGACTTGTCCATGCTCGATAATCAGTTCTTGAACCATATCCTGCCAGATGGATAGATTCGGCATATTCTCCAGTATGCCCCGCCAGCAATCGATAAAACGGGCACGGTCGCTTTGGGCACGCGGGCTCCACATGGCCGGTCCTTTGCTACGGTTTAACATACGGAATTGGATAGCGGTCTGGTCGGTCACGATTCCCATATATCCGCCTAGCGCATCGATCTCTCGTACGATCTGTCCTTTGGCGATTCCCCCGACTGCCGGGTTACAACTCATCTGGGCGATCTTGTTCATGTCCATCGTGATCAAAAGTGTCTTTGATCCTAGATTCGCCGCGGCGGCGGCGGCTTCACAGCCGGCATGTCCTGCGCCTACTACTATTACGTCGTAATTGAAAGTCATTTTTATTCCCTTTTATTTTACGCGAAGATAGTGAGTGTTCGTGAAAGAATTCGTTTATATTTGTATAATAAATACATACATTGTTTTCAGGTTTAACGAACTAAAGATTTAAGCTGCTATGAATTCTATTCAATGCCGTATCCTTGTTTTCCTTGTTTTCCTGACCTCTTGCTTCAGTCCGGTTTGTGGGAAAGATAAGAAACCTCGTCAAGCGATCGAGAAGTTATCGATCGATGGTCCCTATCTATTGAAAGCGGATGATGGTAGTATGCGTGCGATATTTGTAGATGGGAAGGGCCGGTTATTGGATAAGCATTATAAAAGTATACCTACCACCTTTTCATTCGAGGTGTTTTCCGATAACGGAGAGAGATTGTTTCCGGTAACCATACACTCCGTCTCTCGTCCGAAATGGAAAGATGTGCAACCAGAGAAGACGTTTGTTCTTTCAGATCCACATGCGAACTGGTCTTGTTTCGCCTCCTTGTTAAAGGCGGGAAAAGTGATCGATGCGGACTATAATTGGATTTTTTAGGAATGACCTATCCGGAGCTTTGGCAGAAAAGCGAGTTGGGACACTGGTTGAAAACTCGTAACTCTATACAAGTGGTCGGAGATAACCTGTTTGTCCATGCTGGGTTGAGCAAGGAGTTTTTAGACCGGAATTACGATATCCCTACCGTGAATGAGATCGTGAGCGATGGTCTCTTCTTAACGAAAAAAGAACGTAATGCAGATAAAGGCTCCGATCTTTCTTTTATGTTCGCTACGTATGGACGATCTGGTATCGGGGTATGGTACGTAGCGCAGATAAGTATCATCCGCTAGACCGGGATGATTTGCGGAAAATATTAGAGAAATATAATGTGAACCGCATCTTTGTAGGTCATACCATTTTCGATGATATCACGACTTTCTATCATTATAAAGTGATTGCCGTGAATGTTGATAATCAAGAAAACAAGGAGAAGGAACGAGGCCGTGGTGTCATGATCGAGAAAGACGGTTCTATGTTTGTCGTATATGATTCCGGAAAACAAGAGCCGTTATTAACCGAGTAATATTTGGTGCTTGAGCTGTCACGACTGCTACCATCATGGTAGAGGAAGAAGTGCCTCCCCTAATGTGAACTAATGAGATAGGGAGTGCAACTTTTATGTATCTTAAATCATCTATAAATATAGATATGTTTTAAATGTAGGAGTTATGAAAAAAGTTGTATTACTGTTTATCTTGTTTGTTTTCTCTTTGTCGCAAGCTGATGCTCAAGAGTTCCATTTTATTCCTAGGATTGGCTTGAATTTGGCAAATACTTATCCCGAAAGTTTTGCGGACATGCGTCCGGGGTTAAATATTGGTGTGGCGGAGGAAATACGTTTTAGCAAACTGTTTGCTTTAGAACCGGGTGTTTATTATTCTATGCAAGGTTATCAAAAAGAAAACGCTAAAGGCGAGACAGCCCGGCTAAAGGCGGATTATTTAAATATTCCTATTTACGCTAAATTTTATTTGTATCGGGGATTCCATCTTTTCGCGGGCCCACAAGTTGGCTTTAATATAAGGGCGAAAGCTTCGAATTATATTTTCGTCTCGGGTCCTACTCCGGTGCACCAGAGCGAGTACGATTTTTCCGGTGATAAAAAAGAAGAGATCCGAAATTGTGATTTCTCCGTTTCAATGGGGCTTGGCTATACCTTTGACATGGGATTAGTTATCTCCGCCAATTATAATTTAGGATGTACTCATTTCTTTAAGGAGCCGGAATACTCATTCGGTGGAAGCAATCATTTTAGGGGAAAAGATCATAATGGGGTTATTCAATTCAATCTAGGATGGCGTTTCTGATCTCCAGTAAATCGTGAATTAAGAGAGATCGCTTGTTCCTCGTTCAGCCTTGCGGCATGGCTACACAGGCAATGGACTGCTTTCGGGCATTGCTCGTCCGTGGCGTAGCAATACGTGTAATCGTAAGGTATGTCTTCTGTTTTCATGTTGTCTGTATTATTTTTA
>ENA-OQCK01000719-OQCK01000719.1-human-gut-metagenome-genome-assembly--contig:-NODE-719-length-15703-cov-8.842257_pt1 | contig 15703 bp, 12 predicted proteins | sample MGYA00242498_ERZ504578 | MGnify/ENA primary metagenome ERZ504578 (study PRJEB26092, sample SAMD00036229) | human gut metagenome | host: Homo sapiens | study: EMG produced TPA metagenomics assembly of...
ATCCACCTCTTCCCATTCCGAACAGAGAAGTTAAGCCTCGTCACGCCGATGGTACTGCGTAACAGTGGAAGAGTAGGTAGCCGCCGTCTTAGGTGAAAGGAGTCAGTCGAAAGATTGGCTCCTTTTTCTGTTATATACACCAGCCGTTTAATTTTCAATGATGTCTGCCTCTTATTGCTAGCTTCCATTTACAACAGTCATTTAGATGTAACATGACATGTCTGGTAGGAGGCATTAATAAAATACCAGCTATATCTTTTTTAGCCCAGAAATCAAGCAACCAAATCGAATCTTCATGATTTGTGATTCCACCTTCTTCTAATATCCGGCTTATTCTTTGAGCTGGGATTTTGCGGCGTATGTCATCGGGAGATAAGGTTCGGATGATTTCTCTGCTTTTTCGTCCTACTTCATTCCTGTATTCTAAGAGTTCTTGAATACGTAGACTTTTGCTTAGCTGAATAATCTGGTTATCAGATAAGGCATTTCCTGTGTCTCTGATAGGGGAATTCATTCGGGTTTGCCAGTCTTCATTGAAGATCTGCTTTTCCCCGTTAACTAATATATTCATGGTCAGATCCTCAATTCTGCTGATATGCCATAATACCCAAGCGATGGTTTCATCTTTCGCTGTAGGCATAATGGCATATTCATCCTCTCTTAAATCTCCGACTAGCTCATCGACCTCGTTTCTCTCATTACCAGACACCACAGAGAGGTGTAATTTCCCATGAATCTCAAGAAAGAGCTCCTTGGTTTGCTCTATTAATTCCGGTTTACGGATAATGCGGTTTAGTTCTTTATGTGATTCGCTTAATCCGGCTCCAAAGTATTTCATTTTGGGGATTATTGGTAGCGTACGGCTGTCCCGGCGGCGGTAACCATCAGCATGCTTCCGCTTCTTCCTACGGTCTCATAATCTAGATCTACGGCGATTACAGCGTTTGCGCCCATTCGTGCCGCATGATCGCTCATTTCTTTCAAGGCCGTTTCTTTCGCTTCGCGTAAGACACTCTCGTAAGAACCTGCACGTCCTCCGACAATATCCCGGATGCCTGCGAAGAAATCTTTGAATACATTCGCTCCGATAATCGTTTCACCGGATACGATTCCGAAGTACTGGGTAATTTCTTTTCCTTCGATCGTGTTAGTTGTTGTGAGTAACATAGCTTTTCAATTTAATCGTTTGAGGGCAAATATAAGATAAAGGGCGAACCAGTGTACTGATTCGCCCTTTGTTTTTATGTTTCTTTATATGAATTTATTTTACCGGTTGATCGGTCATGATAAACTCAAGCTTACCTCCATTTATGATATCGGAGTGGCTGATGAAAGGAGTCTCTAGGACTTTACCGTTTAGCTTGACTTCTTTAACGTATTTATTGGCGGGATTATTGTTGGTCGCCACGATCTCGAAAATACCGCCTTTTACGTGCATAGAAGCCTTATTTACCATTGGACGGCCCAATGTGTAAACCGGAATACCCGGACTTACCTGATAGAAACCTAGGGCGCTCATGACATACCAAGCAGACATCTGTCCGCAATCCTCATTACCGATGATACCATCCGGTTCGTTCGTGTAGAAATTCTGCATGATATAATCTAAATACCCTTGCCCTTTCCATGGAGAATCTGTCCAGTTATAAAGATAGGCCATATGGTGGCTCGGCTCGTTTCCATGAGCGTATTGGCCGATCAATCCGGTAATATCTCCGGAGGCTTCCGTCCCGTCAATCTGGGAAGAGGTGGTGAATAAGGTGTCTAAACGTGTTTCCAGCTCTTTCTTGCCACCGATAGCGGCGATGAAGTTATCCATATCATGTGGTGCGAAGAAACTCCATTGGAAGGCATTCCCTTCGGTATAGTCGCTTTTCATATGCGAAGAATAGCGAGGGTTGAATGGAGTACGGAAAGAACCGTCGCCCATTACCGGACGCATCATCTTCGTCTCGGGATCTAAATAGCGTTTGTAGTATTCGGCTTTCTTGGCATACTCATTCGCCAACTCCATGTTGCCTGCCTTCTTGGCGATTTGGGAGATACACCAATCCTCGTATGCCATCTCCAATCCCCACGATACGGATTCGGGAACAGAGTCGGCGGGGACGAAACCATATTTCTCCTTATAGTAAGGGTGCATCGTGATCAGATCCAACTCACGGGTTCCTTTGAACTTCTCGGCAAGATCCTCACGGTAAACGGAAGAACGTGCGCCGCTTCCGCCCACGTGCTCATATCACCTTCTGCTAAATCTTTCGCTACAAGATCGGCGAGGACCGAGACGGCCGGATATCCTACCATACAACCTGTATAACTAGAGCTAAAGGCCATTTGGGTAATATTCCACCTTCTTTATAACCTTGCACGAGTACCTTACCCCAATCTGTCGCTAAGTCCGGATTAATGATTGTCATTAACGGATGAAGCGCACGGAACGTATCCCACAAGGAGAATACGGAATAATTTACGTAACCCGGTTCGGCGGTATGCACTTTCTTGTCCATGCCCAGATAACGCCCGTCCACGTCTTGATAAGCGAAGGGGGCGATCATGGTATGGTAGAGCGCCGTATAGAAATTGACCATGACTTTCGGATCTGCCTCGATCTGGATCAAGTTTAACGCCTCGTTCCAAATATGCGTTGATTCCTCACGGGTCTTATCGAAATCCCATCCGGGCAATTCTGCCTCGAGATTCTTCTCGGCGCCTTCCGGATCGACTACGGATAAGGCTACTTTTACATAAAGCGGTTGTGCCTTTTCAGCGAATTTGTAATGGAACTTCAAATCTTCTGCCGTATTTAGGCGTAAGAACAAGGAGTCTTTACGTAATTTCCCTCCGATGTATTGGTATACGGTCTCGATCGGTTCCGAGAAAGTAATCCGATAGGACATAGAATGGAAATGCGCCCAACCTTGTGTCTTCACGGTACCTTCCACCGTGGAGTCGTTTACAAGTAAATATTGGTTACCGATCAGCTTATGTCCCCAGTTCGGTTGAAGGATATGCCCTAAGTCAAGCAGGACACGACGTTCTTTGGGATTGTCGTATGTATATTTGTGGAAACCTACACGATCCGTAGAAGTCAATTCCACGTTGATGCCAAAGTTATCCAAGCGTACGGCATAATACCCCGGTGTCGCTTTCTCAGTGTCTTTCTTGAAGGTAGCTACTGGTTTGATGGAATCTCCACCGGAGAAAGGTAATAAAGCTACGTCACCCAGATCGCCGATACCCGTACCAGAAAGATGCGTGTGCTGAACCCGTAGATATGGTCATCATCATAATGGTAACCACTACTTGCGTCCCATCCCAAGATATGGTATCCGGGCTTAGTTGTACCATTGCGTACGGACGGGTAGCTCCGGGGAATGTGTGTCCATGGAACCCGGTTCCGATGAATGGGTCTACATACCTCACCTCATCTTGTAGTCGCGGCGACTCCGGCGCTTGCTTGCATCCTACCAGCAGGCAGGCAAGAGCGGCCTGAAAAAATAAGATCGTTCTTTTCACTGTTATTATTGATTTAGTTTGTAATAAGCGAATTATCAATCATCTGTCACAAAGATAATGGCTTTGGGGGAATATTGGAAATTTCCCTTTAAAATCTGCAACCTTTTTCGGGCTTGGCTCGTCTTATAGATAAAAAAAGTATGGGAACAAACGAATTTACGACAAAGATATTGCCGCTGAAGAACAACCTTTTCCGGGTTGTTTTCCGGATTACCGGAGACGTGGAGCAGTCTGAGCAGATCGTTCAGGAAGCCCTGCTTAAGGTTTGGGAAGACCGGGATAGCTGGATTGTCATTGAGAACTTACCTTCCTATTGCATGATGGTAGCGCGTAATCTGGCATTGAGGGAAACGTATTCCGGAAATAAGGAAGGATGGAGCGGTATGCGGTAAGGTAATCTGTTTATGGATCGTGTATGGACTATCAACGAATAAATAAGTTGCTGGATAAATATTGGGAATGCGCCACATCCGTGGAGGAAGAGCGGGAATTACGCCAGTTTTTCTCCTCAGCGGTGGTACCTCCCGACTTATTACCCTATAAGGCTTGGTTCGTATCTCATGAGGCCGAGGCATTACCCCCTTTGGGGAAAGAATTTGATGCTCGTATATTAGAACATATCTCGGAAGATCGAAAATTAATCACTACATTTGGAACGTTATTTAAATCTATTACTCATTTAATTCATAAGATTATGGGAACGAACATGAAGAAAGCCTTTACCACCCTTTTATGCCTTTTGTTTTGTATCACGATCTCGGCACAGGATAAAGCCGCAGATCTCAGTAAGTTCGTAGGCGATTGGTCCTTCTCTGCCCCCGACGCTCCGTATGGATATCAAGATGGCAGTTTGCAGATAAAGCAAGAGAACGGCAAGTTGACCGCTAAAGTGAATATACAAGGTAGTACCTTGGAGATAAATGATATCAAGGCGAAAGGAGATACCTATACCAGTTCTTTTTATGTGGATGGAACGCCTGTAGACTTAACTATGACCCAGAAAGGAAATAAGTTAGAGGGAATGGCCGACGCCGGAGGTATGCAGATTCCCGTGAAATTCAAGAAAACGAAGAAGTAACCGCTTTGTGGTACTGTGAGTTTCTGTTAACTTCGCGGCAAAAACTACAAAAGGATGTTTACAGTAATCGGAATCATGTTCTGCGGCATTGCGTCGGGTATTTCTTTCGTAAAGTAGAATTGCTGCAAAAGATCGGTAAGCCTATTTCTTATACGATTCTTCTTCTTTTGTTCCTGCTGGGAATTTCGGTAGGGGCTAATGAGTCTATCGTGAATAATCTTACGACGTTGGGCGGGCAAGCCTTGTTGATTGCTTCGGCCGGTACGTTGGGGAGCGTCTTGGCGGCGTGGGGAGTTTATCATTTCTTTTTAAGGAAAGGAGCCGGGGATGAAAGGGAGTTTGATCGTCGTGGGCTTCTTTGCCTTGGGGTGCTTGCTGGGATGGAGCGGTTATCTGCCCGGGGTCATTATCGAGAATGATATAACGGTTTATGTACTTTACCTCTTGATGTTTCAAGTAGGGATTAGCATCGGAAGCGATAAGAAACTGAAAGAGATTTTATCGAGTATACGGCCGAAACTCTTATTGGTGCCTCTGGCTACTATTATCGGGACGTTGAGCTTCTCAGCCTGATCAGCCTTGCTCTTACCAAATGGAGTGTGTTCGATTGTTTGGCGGTCGGAAGCGGTTTCGCCTATTATTCATTATCCTCCATCTTGATAACAGAGCTAAAAGAACCGACGCTGGGGGCGCAATTGGCGGCGGAGTTAGGAACGATCGCTTGATCGCTAATATTATCCGCGAGATATTCGCCTTGTTGGGCGCTCCGTTGTTCGTTAGATATTTCGGAAGGCTATCTCCGATCTGCGCGGGAGGAGCTACTACGATGGATACGACATTGCCGATTATCACCCGTTATTGTGGAAAGGATTTGGTCTTTGTCTCTATCTTTCACGGGATCTTGGTGGACTTCACGGTTCCGTTTTTCGTTTCTTTCTTCTGTTCGATGTGAGTGAAAGAGGCTTCCGAGATCTCGGAAACCACCTTGCAAGGTTGAAAAGTCATTTCCGAGGCCTCGGAAGGCATTTTACAAGGTTGAAAAGTCATTTCTGAGGCCTCGGAAGGCATTTTACAAGGTTGAAAAGTCATTTCCGAGGCCTAGAAAAGCTATTTTACAGTTTGCAGCATCACTTCTACCGCTCTTTTTAATTGCGTGTCCTCGCCGGAGAGCTGCGCCTCGGGAGTATTGTACACCTCGACATCCGGTTGCAATTGTTGGTTTTCCAGATAATTGCCTTGCATATCTTTCACGCCTACTTGCGGGATACCGAATACCAAGGTCGGATCGATTTGCGTTTCCCACCATACGGCTGTCATGGTTCCCGGAACCGGGGCGCCGATCAGCTTGCCGATACCTAAGGTCTTATAAACCAAGGGAAACCATGAGCGTTCGAATAATTATCCTCGCACATCAAGACACAGGACGGTTTGGTCCACTTATTGTAAGGATCGCTACCGATGTATTGTCCGCGAGGCTCGAAGCGCTGATACTCCTTGCCGCTCAATAAGGTAGCCAGATCATCATGCAACCAGCCACCTCCGTTATGGCGGGTATCCACGATCACGGCTTTCTTATTCCGGCAACGGCCTAATAAGGCGGAATAGACCTCGCGGAAACTCTCGCTGTTCATACCTCTTACATGTACATACCCGATTTGCCCGTTCGATAATTTATCTACGGTTTCTTGGCAATTCTCGATCCATCTTTTATAAAGGAGGTTCGATTGCTCTCCGTTACTGATCGCTTTTACCTGTTCCTCGAAACGCTGTTTGCTGGTAGGATCATAGACAGAAAGCATTACTTTCTTACCGACTTTACCGCTTAGCAGTGGATAATAATCGGCGTCTTTCTTTATCGGTGTTCCGTCTATCTTCTCGATGATACAGCCTTTCTTTATCTGGCTGTCGGCCAATGTCAGCGGGCCCTTGGCGATGATTTCCTCGATCTTCAATCCGTCTCCCGTGTATGCGTTATCGAAGAAAGCGCCTAAGCTGGCGGTTTCCGGCCCGGTTAGTCCCGGATTGTAACGAGCGCCCGTATGGGAGCCGTTCAACTCGCCCAATAGCTCGGAAAGCATCTCTTGGAAATCAAAATTGTTGTTGATATGCGGAAGGAAACGGGCGTAAGCGGTCTCATACCCTTTCCAATCCATGCCCCGGAGTGTCGGATCATAGAACTTATCCAAGACTTGACGCCAAGCGTGATGGAAGATATAAGCACGCTCCTCTGCCGGACGATAAGCGAACTCGGCCTTGAAAGCGATCGGTTTTTCCTTGCTATCCTTCAACTCTATCTTTTTCAGTTTACCGCCGGCGGTAAGATAAAGGTTCTCTACTTTCTTATCGGCGAATAGAGTGCCTCGACCGACATTCTTGAGCAGTAATTTAGTGGACTTTTCCTTCAAGTCGTGTTCCCATAAATCAAAGCCTTTCTCGAAAGCGGCGCAATAATATAGTTTATCTCCTTTCGGGGCGAGTACGGCGTCTCCCAATGAGGATGAATTAGCGGTCAGGCGAATAATCCGGTCCTTGCGGTTCTCCAAATCAAACTTCAAGGGGGCTACAGGTTTATCCTTATCCTCTTTTTTCTTATCGGAATCTTTATCGGATGTCTTATCCTCGTCCTTATCTTTGTTTTCATCCGCTTCTACCAAGGCCAGTTCTTCTTTACTGAGGCGGAATTTATCGTAAGCCTCACCGTCGAAGAACATGATGTACACATCCCGCTCAGCACCCCAGCTACCGTGGCTGCGGAAACCGGCACGGTCGGAGGACCAGATCATGGCCTTACCGTCTAATACCCATTTCGCGTCGCCATCCGAATAACCGCTTTCCGTCAGGTTCGTTACCTCGCCGCTACCGTCCGCTTTCACGAGGGCGATATCCGTATTGTTCCATCCTCCGACGGAGATGTAATCTACCAAGAACCACTTGCTGTCTGGCGACCATTGGAAATGCTGGTCTCCATCGCTATACGAATAGAGGTATTTCCCGTCCAATACGGTGCGGACCTGCTTGGTCTTTCGGTTGATAACACGTAAGGTGGTGCGGTTCTCAAGGAAGGCCACCTCGTTACCATCCGGAGAGTATAAGGGTTGGAACGAGGTTTGTCCGGAGACGACAAGAGGCTCCTCTTTCAATTCCGGGGCGTAAGTGAATTGCTTATCTTCGTCACGTGTAAGTTTACTTTCGTAGATCCCCCATGTTCCTTCCCGTTCGGCGGAATATACCAATGAACGTCCGTCGGGGCTGAAATCTATATTGCGCTCTTGTTGCGGCGTGTTCGTGATTTGACGAGTCGTCTCGTATTCAATAGAAGTTACGTAAACATCGCCACGAGTGATAAACGCTACCTCTTTTCCATTCGGGGAGACGGCGATATCCGTAGCTCCATCGGTCAGAAGACGATGGATTACGTCGTTCTCGATCTTATCCGCGACGATCTGGATATTCACCTTGGCAGGTTTCTGGCCTTCCTTAACGGTATAGATCTCGCCGTCGTAACTATAGCATAGAGTCCCGGATTTATCGGAGGTAAGGAAACGCACGGGGTGGGTGGTATGCGTCGTGATTTGTTTCTCGCTGTTGCCTGCCAAATCCTTCTTGAAGATGTTAAAGCTTCCTTTCTCCTCGCTTAGGTAATAGAAAGACGCCCCATCCGCGGCCCATACAGGATTACGATCCTCACCGCCAAAAGTGGTTACTTTCTGGAAAGAGCGATCTTTTCCAAGCGTACATAACCAGATATCACGGGTGATAGAAGATTGATGATGCTTGCGCCAAGGGTCCTCGTAACCTTTGTAGTCATTGTATAATAATTTACTGCCATCTTTGCTGAGGGCTATATTTTCCATGTATAACGAAGAATATAAATCCGGCCTTCCTCCGTCCGTGCTTATCTCATAGACTTGCATAAAGCGGGTGCCGGGGAATTGGATATCCTTGGCGTCTTGCAATACGTTGGCTAGATACAAGATGTGTCCGTTGTCCTTAAAGGTAGTGGGATATTCGTTTGTGGAGTGGGTGGTGAGCCGCTTAGGTTCCCCTCCCTCCTTGTTCATGAGAAATACATCGAAGTTGCCGCTACGGTTGGAGGCGAAGGCTATTCTCTGTCCGTCGGGCGACCAGACCGGACGGGTATCATGCGCCGGATGTGTTGTCAACTGCCGGGCTTTTCCTCCGGAAGAAGGGACCGTGTAGATATCCCCTTGGTAAGAAAATGCGATCGTCTGCCCGTCCGGGGAGATCGCGCAGTAACGCATCCATAACGGACTGTCGTCTGCTTGCGCCGCCGCCGATAAAAATAACGCCAGCGCAGGAATCATCAAGTTTTTCATGTGTACTCTATTTTAGATTTACAAATGTAATCGATTTTCGATATTTATTAGGAGAAATAATTGCGTAGATTAAATTTTTAAATATTTTTGCATATGAACTTTAAAACCGCCAAGATGATGACTAAATATAGGGTGTGTATTACTTTTATGTCCATTTTATTATTGCTATTTCATTTTGTGTTTCTGTTTTCTTGTGGAAAGCTACCGGAAAAACATTTGCTTTTTCTGATAACCTGCGGATTGACTCTTTGGAACATATGGCTATGGATTCGATTTACCGGAATCCTCGATATGCTCATTCCGCATTGGATGAAGCTTTAAGTCTAACTAAGATAGCGATAAATATTATAAATTACTTGCGGCTAAAAGCCAGACTTATTTGCAAATAGTGTATATGATTCCGGGTTTGTTTTACATCGGTCAATTATAGATTATTGCGACCGTGTACCGATGTCTCCCAAGATACATGGACTCTTAGGGACGTTGAAAAATACGGTTGGCAATTATTATTCATTTTTGGATAAAACGGATTCGGCCCTCCTTTGCTATTCCGAGGCGTATCAAGAGATCCGGCAGAGTGAGATGGAGCATAAAATCCCGGATATTTATATCAATATAGCGGATATATATACCCGGAAAGGAGCTTACGATCAGCGAGCCCGCTACTTTCGCCAAGCTCTTTTCGTGAGTGATTCATTGGGTATTATGGATCGGATGTCCTTTCCTATTTATTTTGGTTTGGGCGAGACGTATATGGAATTGAGGGACTTTGACTTATCCGATCACTTTTACCGTTTGGCGGAGAAAGAACTGGATTCTCGTAACTTGAGCGAGAAATTCACCTTTTGCAATAGCCGGGGAAATTACTATTATTACAAGGAAGAGTATGCGAAGGCGCTTCCTTGGTTCTTGAAAGCCCGTGAGGTGGTACGTCCTACTCATATGGATTTCTATACTAACGTATGCGAGATCAATTTAGGGGAGATCTATCTATGTCTGAATCAGTTGGATTCCGCTCGTTTTTATCTGGAAAAAGGGTTTAGGTACTTCCATATCTATAATAATAAGACAGCCTTGTACCATTTGACGACCTTGAAGGCTTCGCTAGCTTTAAAAGAGGGGAACTCTGCGAACGAACCCAGATGCGTGTCGCCGAGATCGATATGCGTTATAGCCAAGATACGACTTTACTCAAGCGGGAGGCTATTATTAAACAACAGGCCGGCCGGATGGAATACTTGGAAATGAGCCGTTGGGTTTGGATCTTGCTTTTTGTGATCTCCGTACGATCCTATTGTTGAATAGGAGAAATAAAGAGAAGATCACCTATTCGGTCCAAAGCAAGGGAATGGGGAGTGGAACAATCGTCAGTTTCTTTATTCCGTTGGATTTTAATTACGCTTTCTAGGTATCGTGAATGTACGAAAGTAATCCGGGCCGTTTCCTCTGGATAGTGGATGGAAGCGGCCCGGATCGAATTGAATCGAATCGGTTGATTCGGGTTATAGTCGCTCAATGTCTTCAACAGAAAGTCCGGAGCATTGGGCGATAAGTTCGGAGTCAAGTCCTTGCTCCTTCATCTTTTGGGCTATCTGGAGTTTTTCCTCTTGACGGCCTTTTTCGATCCCTTTCTCGATCCCTTTCTCGACCCCTTTCTCGATCCCTTTCTGCATTCCTTCCTGCATTCCTTTTTCAATCCCTTCCGTTTGTGCGTAATCGATGGTTGCGTACCAATCCCGATAATTCTTTAGGTTTTCCTCGTAGATCGCACGTTCTTTTTCGCTGAGTGAGTTGACGTTCGCCACGTCCAGTAAGCGAAGGAAGGTCTCCTGTTCCTCCTTGAAGGGAGATTGTTCAAATAGGTTCATATTCTTCAATGTATAAATCCAACGTTCGAAGGAGCTCTTGCACTCCTCCTTGCTTAAACTGAATAACGGGAACGATATGTAGATCTGCTTCATCTTGATCTCATTGAACACCTTTCCCGTCCTCTCGTTAGCGAGGACAACATCTGTACGGAAGTCTGTGAACTCCGGCAACTTGAAATTCAAGAAATAGACTCCGTAGATGGGTAGCAACCGATATTGCCATTGCTTGCCGATTTGTCCTTGCCGGGCCACCATGCGACAAAGATAATAAAAACCTCTGTTAAAGAAATAGTACTGGGGACAATTCTGCATCTCTAGGATGAACTTGGCCCCGGACACGTCCTCGCAGAGCAGGTCGAATATGATGGTACGGTTCTCGACAATCTCGGGCTTGATCTCCTTGTCGAGGTAGGTGATGTCCTTGATCTGCCGTTCGCCGGCTAGGGCGGCGTTAAGGAACTTGATGGTAACTTGCTTGTCTTGGAAGACAGCCTTAAATCCAGCATCAGTCATGATGTCTACGTATTGTGCCATAGTTAAATGGTTTTAGGTGATTACTGCTCCAAAGGTAAGGTTTATTTTCGTATCGCGCATCCTGTTTATTGTATATTTCTTAAAAAGCAGATTCATGGTAGTCAGCTTTACTATTTATAGAAAGTACGATTAGTATTAATAGTAGTGCAAAATACTATGGATAGTAATTGGCTCCCATTTTGATCAATTTAAGGTACCTTGTTTTTATATTTAGAAGTAAGATTTGCAACTGACCTGAAGTTCTTCCTATTTCGCATGGTTAACTGATATGCCTATCCCCATTGAGATTCTACTACTTCGTAAGCTTATGGCTTGACAAGCCTTGGATTATACGTTTGTAGTATTCGCTATGATTGCATGTGAATGTTTGTATTTTGTATTTATTATGCGGTTATGGATGGATACCATATATAATGTACATGCGTACATTATATAATAGATAGAAACGGCTAGTCTAAACGATCGATTCTTTTAGTCATTTGCAAAGGTACGCGTTTCTTCGATACTTGCAACCTTCCGGGCTATTTTTTTTCCACTTATCCTCTTTCTTATCAATAGGATAGGTTATCATTTACCAAACAAGCGATTCCTTCAACGAACCTCCCGCTCAAGCGCCTAAAAAACGCAAGATCTAAACGATCGTTTAGACTAGTCGTTTTCGAGTAAAACAAGGGTACTAAACGACGGGATGGACTTTAATTAACACTATTATTAATATTAAATTTTGAATTTATGAACAAGAAGTTTTCTACTCTTTTGGCAGGTATGGCGCTGTTAAGTGTTATGTCTGTTAATGCACAGACTACACCAAGTCGAGTAGACCCGGAAACTGTATTGGGTCAAGAATGGCGTTTAGGCGGTTTGAAGGAGGGAGCTAATTCTGGTCTTTATCAGTTGAAGGTCATGGATGGCACTACTCCTGCTTATCTTGCGATGGAGCTAAATCGTGGAACAGGTGATTATGAACTACGTGTTTATAGTGCAAGCGAAGCTAAGAATAACTTAGAGGCTACATTGTGGTGTGTTTCTGTCTCTAATTATAACCAAGGTCAAGCTCCTATTTATGACTTCCAGAATAAATTCTCTGGAACTATGTTGGATTTGACAATGGCTGGCCATGAGAAGACTGAGAATGGTATGAATGGTGCTTGGAAACCTGTTTTAGGTGGTGAGATCGCAGGTTGGGCATTCTCTCGCTCATACAAAGATTTGGAAGAAAAGAGACCTTTGTATTCTTATTTCTCAACGGACTCAATTGTTGGTTTGAAAGCGGATCCTGCTACCGGCGCTGTTAAGGTTGCCAAGTGGGGTGCTAATCAAATAGATGCCACTTCAAACGCCGCTGATGTGACTAACTTTGCTTTGGTTGGCGCGGCACAAATCGCATTGAGCGAAGATCAAGTAAATACGAAGTTGGGTCTTCTTCAAGATAACGAGGCTGGAGTACAATTGACTTTCACTCCGGACGTGAAAGGTACTAGCTTGAAGAATCCGTTCAATGAGCAGAAGTTTATCGCGGAGGATAAAGATAATGACAAATGGCTTTTCGTCAAGCAAAAGGATAAAGACGCTTATTTGAAAGTTGATACGGCTTATACGAATGAGACAGGTACAAAGTTCTTAGCTTACGGTTGGACAGAGAAAGCAAAGGATAAAGCTGATGCTTACAGTTCTATTAGCTCTGAATTACGTGCTCAGCACAAGTTCAAATTTATCTATTCTCCGAGTGGCGATAGCTTGTACATCTATGTGAAAAAAGTTACTTGGAATAATGATGGCAAGTATTGGAATACGCACGTTACGGCTAATCCGGCTAACGAGCATGAGTACTGGCGTGTCTCTTTGCAAGACTTGATTAAAGATGAAACTTGTATTTTGACAGTTGATCCGGAGGACCAGAACACTCATATTTCTTTGGGTCTTAGCGGATGTGAGGAAAAGGGTTCATCCAAGACTTCCGTTGATGATGGCGTTTACTTCATCAAGAATAAGAAAGGACAGTATTTAGCTTCTCCTATCTATGAGAATGGTACTATCCGTTGGACAACCGTGAATGAGGATGAGCAGAGTGTTGCTCATATGCCGGCTTATCAATGGGTTGTATTGAAGAAAAATACAAGCAATGATAAAGTGAAGGCTGTGTCTCCGGTTACTATCTCTAACCGTGAATTCGCAGATAAAGTTATAAATGCGGATTTTGATGGTGATGGCCAGTCAGAGCAATATAAAACAGCTGTTTATTCCACTGTTCAGTTAAGAAAAGCGGAGGGTGGCTCTTATATGTTTGTATATGGAGATAAACTTACAGCGGAGTATGGATCTGTTGATGTAGACTCTTTGTTCTTCGAGAAAGTTCCGGCAGCTTCTATTTCTGATCCGTATTTAGGTTACAGAAAGTTGGAGAAAGATTCTTTGTTGGTTAACAAATATACGTTTAACTATTGGCATCCTTATGCTACGGATAAATACATCGCTAAATCTACAGACTCTACGTTGACTGTGTTGGATGGAAAAGATGCTTTCGTAATTGATACATTGACTGAGCGTTGGAATAATAACTCAAAGGAGTTTGCTACTGTAGATATTCCTTACGGTTATAAGGTTAGCGAGGATGTAGCTAAGAATCGTATTAAGGGCTTGAAGACTCTTGTGAGAACGGCTTATAAAGTTTCTTATAAGGATAACAAGGGTGATCTTAGCCAATGGAAAGTGAATAAGGAAGATAAGTTTAATGTAGGTTCTAGTGCTACTGGCCATCAGCAATCTTATACAACTTATTATGCATTCTTCAAAGAAAACAACCATATCAGTGGAAAGCACTATTATGCGATTGTTAATGCTGCATATGATAATTATCCTAATGCTACAAAATATGTATTAGGTTATCAGAAAGCTGGCGTATCCGATTATGACGGTGCCGCTACATTGAAGAATCAAGTATTAGACGAGACTCGTACTTCCGCTTTCGCTATCGAACCGGACAACACTCCGCTTTACCGTCGTTTCAGTTCTCTTGAACTTGAAGGTAATGAAGGTGACAAGGCCGATACTTTACGTTTTATCGAGAAATACCGTAAAGAATACTTGCAGGTTGAGAATAATAAGAACTTCATGAAAGAAGGTATTGACTTCTTAGGTATTTATACTCCGGATAAGACTGAGGATGGTTTGTCATTCATCGTTGATACCGCATGGGTAAACCGTGGTTCTGGTAATATCAAGCCTCAATATTTGATCTCTATTGATCGTAACGATTTCGAAGGAGTTGAAGGCGTACCTTGTACGGAAGATGACCATCACTTTACCGCAGAAGGTAAACCGACAGATAAATGGCATTGCGTTCACGCAAAACCGGCTGTTCCGGGCTTTGAAAGAGGTAAATATTTGATCAATTTCCATGATTTCGCTAATAAATATGGTTGGTCGACATTATCTAATGAGGAGCAAGATGCTGACTACATGTGGAAGAAATATGATCGTGCAGGTTTCGTGGAAGCTATCCGTGTAGCTGATACTTTGTATATCTTGAGAGATGAGTTCAAGAACTTACCGAACGAGAAGATCAACTTCGCTGATTTGAACAAGGCTGAGGAGGATGCTTGGACTGCGGCTAAGAAGGCTGGAGTATCTGAAGATGAATTTGTTTCACACAAATATATCTTATCTGGTGATAACCATAAGTATGTGACTTGGTCTATGCGTTTCGTAAACAAGGAAGTTGCCGCTAATGAGGTAGAAGCTGATAGAGCGTTCTTGTTCGAGTCTATGAAGAGTACTACTCATTATAACAATTCCGCTAAGGGTGACATCGCTCCTACATATGCGGCTTGGTTGAGAATGCAGAATGGTTGTTTGGTTCTGTCTGATGATAATTCTTCTAGTTTCGATGATATGAATACAAGTGGTGACGATGCTTTGATCTTCAATGTGGAGCAAGGTGATGATATCGCAACAGATAACGAAACAATCGATGCTGTAGAAGGTATCTCTGTAGTAGCCGGTAACGGTACCGTAACCGTTCAAGGCGCAGCTGGTAAGTCTGTAGTTATCACGAATATCTTGGGTAAGGTAATCGCTGAGACTGTTCTTACTTCCGATAACGCTACAATCTCCGTGCCTGCCGGTATCGTAGCTGTGGCTGTTGATGGTGAGGAAGCTGTTAAGGCTATCGTTAAATAAGAATTTAACAAAATAAGATAATCATACAATTCCCGTGCGGGTATCGATCCAAGTAATCCGTGACGATGAACAGGCGGGAGTTGGATTAATATTAATACTAAAGTAATAAATTAAGAGGTCCGTAAGTACCTCCGTGAGGAGGAAGTACGGATAAAGGAACAAGAGGATGCGTCGATATAATGTACGCATCC
>ENA-OQCK01000720-OQCK01000720.1-human-gut-metagenome-genome-assembly--contig:-NODE-720-length-15699-cov-2.944708_pt1 | contig 15699 bp, 16 predicted proteins | sample MGYA00242498_ERZ504578 | MGnify/ENA primary metagenome ERZ504578 (study PRJEB26092, sample SAMD00036229) | human gut metagenome | host: Homo sapiens | study: EMG produced TPA metagenomics assembly of...
AAGTGATTTTATCTTACGTTCAGCCGATTTGCGAAGTTTATGCTCTTCTGACAACCGATTCTCAAGGTCAGCATGTTTCGATTGCATGGATGACATCTGAGCCTTCAGTTCTTTCATCTGAGCCATAAAATCCTCTAAAACAAGCTTCATGGCATCACCTGTCAACCTGAGATCCTGATTTTGCTCAGCAAGGTATTGTATGTATCGGTCTTTCTGATCCTCTGCCATACCTGCACTATAATTTATAGGGTTGCGTGAGTAGGTTTCCCTACTCAACAACTCTCGTTTTGTTGTAATTATATCTTGCAGATCGATCATACTTAAACCTTTGATTTACAACATTAAATGTAATAAAATAATCGCAAAACCGCAAGTGGATAAATAGATTGATTATCTGATTTGTAATGTTTTAACTATAGGATTCTCAAGAATCAAAACCACGTCCTTCCAGGCAATCCGATAAACAGTATCTGCCCCGTTCCGCTCCACTTTCATGACTGATAGCCTGCCACAAACTTCTTTTCGAACAGACTATATGAACGATTATCAAATGAAAACATACGGACTATTCTGCGATTTCGAGACATGACTATAAAGACGTCTCCATCATTGGGCTCACGGTGAAGCCGTTCACGAATGACAGACAACACACGGCTGTGTTTACAACGCATATCGGTAAAATCACGGACATAATAAAAATGATTCAGACCGGTAACACTCAACATAACCCCTCCAGCTTCTCTACCATACGAACCAAATCCGGATAGCTTAAATTCTTTTGGGACAAATGCAAGCCATTGCTGATACGAATGTTAACCAAAATACGAACCGGGTGATCATTTCTGCCTGGTGATATCGGTTAAGGTTGATCACTAGCCCTGGATTTTTCCTCATGACCAATTGCAGGAGCACCATCAACCTGGACTTCAACTATTTTTTTCCGGGTATCCTTGTACCATTTCTGAAAGATGTTATAAGGAACTTTGTTCGTAACGCAAAACGATTGGAGAGATTCTCCATGAGGCAAAGCCTCGGTCTGGTATTGAAAGTAAAACCTTTCAAGATCTTCACTGCTATACATAAATTCTAAAATTTTTGTTCGCAGCGAAGATAGAGATTTCAATTATGAGCCAATTTTTGACTGCTTACCTAATAGAATAATTTATTTTATCATTCAGATGAATCTTGAAATAAATGCCGCCGGAGAAGTATTTGCAACGGTTCAATTCTATTACAGCGTTGATGTAGTCTTTCCAAAAGCTGTATTCCATACCTACATTCATTTGATATTTCGGTCCATTGGGATTGAATGTCAAGTCCTCTTTCACATCTGTATAACCAGGAACAACCTCAGCCATTAAATTGACACCATTAACAGCTTTTCTTATCCATGAATCATCCTCTTTCAAATGGAAACAAAAGTTCACGCCCATAGCAGGATTATTCAGTTTATTGTCGAAACGATTGCTGTATATCCACGATATGTGCGCACCTAACGTACCTATATTATCAAAATTGACATGTTTGGTTATTGCCAGATAATAACGATTCCAAAAGCCATTACCATAGTCTTGATTCTGCTGATTGGATAAGGAACCACCATTCGCCGAATCACCTATCGCATCATTGGCACCTATCACCACTTGAGGTGTCCATGGTTTCCACCAACCTTCCTTCCACACCCGTAAGCGAAAATGAAAAGAACGGTCCTGATTGGTGAACTTGCCATACGTAGATGGCACCCAATAGCCGGAGTTATTGCCATAATCCGTAGGAACTGCCTTATGACCAGTACACAGATATCCGGCTTCCAGCCAAGGAAAAATAGTTATATTGATATAATAGTTCCATGTATCATACCACCAACGGGTACTGTAGCATGATGATTCAGCCAGTTACCACCTGCCATAAAAGTCTTGTCACGCTGCATGTCGGCAGTAGGAAGATTCATCAATCCCGTCGTGCCATAATTTATTTGAGCCGTTACTGTTTGTACTATAAACAGAAACAGACTGATAAAACAATGTTTTCTTATCCCCATGCACCTCATCCTTCAAATTTATTTTTTAAACGATACCGCTTCCATTTCTTCTTCTCCTCATGTCGTATCATCAGCAGCATCAACTTTACATCCATAAATAGAAAATAAGTGCCACCCACCATCAGCATCAGCCACCAACCATATTCTTGCCAAACAGGCATCTCGTTTACCATATAATATACTCCTGCCACCCCCAGCCAGAACAGCAGGGTAAGCGCCAGCATACGTTTCCATATCAGTTTTACTGCAAAATGATAAAGGCGGAAAGAAGGAACAATCATATTCAGAATTTCTTGCCGAAAGCAATATTAAGGAAAGTCTTTACCAGAATCTTAAAATCAAAAAACCAGGACCGATGTTCTAGATAGAACAAGTCATACCGAAGACGACGGAGCATTTTTTCCATTGTATCCGTGTAACCATTATAAAGCGTGGCGTAGGATGTAACTCCCGGACGAATCTGATAAAGAAAACGATAACGTGGATCACGTTCCATAATTTGGTCAATATAGAATTTCCGTTCAGGTCGGGGACCGATAAAAGCCATGTCCCCGACAAACACATTCCATAATTGGGGAAGCTCATCCAAATGATGCTCACGCAGAATTTTCCCTATCTTCGTCAATCGAGAATCTTCTCCACCTTTATAAAGAGCCGGACCAAACTTCTCCGCATCTAGTCGCATACTTCTAAACTTATAAATATAAAAAGGTTTCCCGAAACGGCCGATTCGTTCCTGCTTGAAAATAGCTGGCCCTCCATCTTCCCGTTTCACGGCAAGATAACAATACAAAAACAAAGGAGAAAAAACGATAAGCGCAACGAAAGCTATCAAGCAATCTCCCACTCGCTTGACATTACGTTGAAAAGCATTCATTCCATCAGGAATGAACACATCAGTCTGTTGTTCCATGTTGTTGATTTTTACAAATAAAGGTATAAAAAACAGCCCCACTGTTGAGATTGACAATGAGGACACATATTATAGTCTTAAATTAGCAAGTTAACATTTTTCAAAGAAGTTCAATCAATAGGCTAGTTCTATTTTTTACCACTTGTTTTAAGCAATCCACAAAATTATCTCCATGTTCTTCCAACCCGAATAAAATATAAATTCATTATTCTAATAGAATTTTATATTTTTAAGTTTATTATAAGATAAACCGACATCCAGTTTTATTTAAAAGGTCTAAAAACAAGCCTTAATGAAAATCAGCATTTCTGTTCCAATATGCAATTTTTGGAAATGTACATCTATCCCCAAGCGTTCAATCATCACGGTAGGATATAAACTATAATGTTTTTCATGTGAAATATTTTTTCTATTTTCTTCTTACGGACATTTAGCATCTTCTTTATACCGTCAAGCCCCACCTACATTATCCATTAAATAAATAGAAAAAACACATTTATCAGCCAAAATACCCATTGACATTAAATTTTGCCTTTAGACAAAATCATTTTTTGTCCCCAGCAATCTGCTTGCTGAAGTCTATAAAACCGCACTTCTGTTCGCTAACTTTTATTTTTTCAAAAAGGTTTCCATCTCTCCTTATAGGACCGGAACACTACTAATAGCTAATGCCATAACATCTTTATTTTGTATACAAAAAAACTATTCTTTAATCAATGTTTTCACTTCCAATCCTGCCATTCCTAAAAATTATATATTTCAAGATAGCCTTCAACCATCTTGTCCACAGTCAGTTCCCGCATAAAACGGTATCGAGCATTTTCTGCAAACGAACAATAGGTTTCTTCATTTTCCAATATACAAGAAATCTTTTCCGCAAAAGCCTGCGGAGTATTTTCCACCACATATCCATTCTTTCCATTAACAACTATCTCGCTAATTCCTCCCACATTTGAGGCCACGACAGGTTTACCGACACTCATTGCTTCTAAAATCACCATCGGAAGACCTTCATAATTACTAGGTAAAATAAATATATCAGCTATCAAGTTATACTTTCCCGCATTAGGATATTTCCTAAAAAATAGACATTATCCGATGAGTATTCACTTCTTGTTGATTACCAATCCATACAAAAGCATAATGGGGTAGCAATTCGGCAACAGCCATAAAAAGATCACTATTTTTTTGAGGAGACAAACGCGCTATACAAAGCACAATCTTAGCATATTTCTCAGGTAATTGAAAAGACAACTCTTCCCCCGTTTCAATCGGACAGATACCATTATATACACAATGAATATGGTGGGTAATCTTTTCCGCCTTCAAATTCTTGGCATCATAATGACTTACACCTACAATAGACTTACATGAATATTGTATCAAACGTTCTATAGGCAAGAACTTTCTATGTGCCAAACGAATTGAATCAAATCCATGCACTGTGTATATTGTTTTCTTTGCAGGAAAAGCAATACGCCCCAACATACCGACTTGGAAGAATGAAGGTGGATTATATCAGGCTTATATTTCCAATACAGCTTCCAAAAATCAATAATAGTAAGCATATCATACACTGGAGAGATTGCTCGTTTCAAGTATTTGCAATGTTCTTGTTTCACATCGGAATGAAGCATTTGCCACATTTTTCCATCGCCTTCACCTGCAACTACTATCACTTCATGATTTTCAGAGAGTTTGTTTGACAAATTTACAACTACGGTCTGAGCGCCACCTAACTCAGAAAGAGTAATTATTTGGAGGATTCGCATTTTATATTTAATTATTTTATCATATATCGTAAAATCAAATAACCAACTTCTATCATAATAAAATTCAGGTTCTAAAACTGCCAGTGTGATATAAATTCATAAGGTATACACCTTTAATTAAATTTCAAGAGCCAATGCATATATTAGCATTGTGTAAATATAAATAATGACCATCAACTATTTTCCTTAGATAAATCTAATTTTTCAAACCTTAAAGAACAAAACGGTCCTAGTGAAACCCACTTACTCAATAATTTAAAATTTTAGTGTCCAACTAAAATTGGATTCAATAAGTGAATAGGGAAATATAATCAAGTCATTTTTTGTTTATAAATCTAGATATATTACCGAAGCAATTGCAAATCATGTAACAGGATTATGCTGGTAGTAATCACCTCTACTGTGATTACTTCAAGACTAACAAACCACTTCTTCTCCTTATTATTTCCAACCTTATTAAGTATAGAGAATATAATGTCATGTACATCAGCTACCTACGATTCAACTACTACTCCGCAAAAGTGCAGAAGCATTCGCAAATTGTTAATACAAAAAGTACCTTTATAACAATTTTAATTTAGAAATAAGTAATCTAGAAAACAGGTGTGTACCTTTATCATTCAGATGTATGTCATCCTTGAAAAATTCGGGCTTCATCAGCAGCTCACAATTTGAATATTCCAATATCTTTACGCCATATAGTAAGCTATATCTTGGATTTCATCAATTCTATCTATATGCCCTTTTTGATAGATAGGCGAATACATCAATATTATATACCCTCAAGTCTTTCACAACATTTTAATAAAGTATTTTCTTTTACCTGTTTCTATATCAACTTCAAACGAATCCGAAATATCTTTCAGTTCCATCCAAAGGAAAGCTTTCCATACACCACCTCATAATCGTTATCTTCAACTGAAAGCCGAAAATTGCATTTTAAGATTTTATACCTATTTCGAATCATATCGATAAGAAGTGATAGCATCTTTATCTTCTCTTGACAACTATTCAAGGTAAAGAAAGTCTATGTCTAGATATTCACCATAGTATAAGGCTAATCTATCCAATGCCGTTTCAAGTGTAAATGTGGACGCACTTAAATGGATTGAATAGAAGTCGTTTGTATCATAGATTATTAACTTAGGGATATGTCCCAAAGCAAGATATGAAGATAGTATAACATAATGGTAATAGATACACATACCATCACTGCTTGAATCTAAGCATGTCATACCCAATGAATCCTTGAATACGATGGAATATAGTAATGTACAGCTCTCAATGAAGTTCAATATTGGCACATCCTCTTTCGACTCTGTCAAGCTATAAATTTGACAGTGAAAAATGCCATACTTCGATTGGTGATAGAAATAGGACATACATCCACTCAAAACTAAATCTCCACAAACAAAGAGCGTTATTGCTATCGCCACAACACTCCAAATTTTAGTAGAAGCTTTCATAATTAGGACAGGGAATAGATGAACTGACCACCACTAAGCACTCCAATCAAAATAATGGAAAGTTCCCAACAGACTACAGAACAATAGCGCACTGCTGCATACTGACTATTCAGTAAGTAATATTTCTCAGGAAAATACTCGTTTTGAAATCCTTGACAAACAAAACGATGCTCCAATCAAGAAGAAGATGGTTATTTGATGAATGTACACTCCTCCGCTACGAAAATAGCCTTTAGTAATCTCCACCATATCATTCCATTGATTCGCTCTAAATATCATCCAAACATAGCTACATAATGCAAAGGTGATTAAAATATTTACAGCTCAATAACCAATAGTATCCTTTGGCATCTTGAGTTGGACAAACATTGCCTCTTACCCATTCTTTGTAAACTTTCCAATCACTTGAAACAACCCATGTAGTCCTCCCCAAATGACAAAATTATAAGCCGCTCCATGCCATAAACCAGAAATGAAGAACGTCTCCATGATATTCCTGTAATCTCTCCAACGTTTCACTCTGTTTCTACCAAGTGGTATAGAAAAATAATCTCTGGAACATGAAGAAAGAGAAATATACCATCTCCACCCAAAGTCAGTTACACTCACTGCAAAGTAAGGTTTCTCAATATGGATTTGTAGTTGAAATCCCATCATTCTCACTACCCCTATAGTAATGAAAGAGTATCCCACAAAATCTCAATATATTTGAATGGAGTAAAGCAATGTGACCAATATGCATGACATACTAGAATAAGCAGCATAACTATCAAAAAACGTACCCACATATATCCCTACACGATCACCTACCACCAGTTTCATAAAAAATCTCCAGAGAGCAATCTTAAAACCGGAAACGAACAAGTCATAGTTAGCTCGATGTACTTCCCTGAACTGCGGCGTGAGTTGAAACGCCCATCCTATAGAACCGGTACTAATCGAAGGAAAAAGCCCCCCAAAAGTGCCACATCCACTATATAACCTATCGCCTAAAAGGTAAAGAACAAAATACCTACTAGCTGTATCAACTCCACGAACTTAATATCAAGTAACAACCCAGTCCACCCTACTGTAGCCTGTGCCGTATACAAAAGGGAATTCAAATATTTCCAGCAAAACAGGAGTGCAAGTAGCAGTATAAAAAAACACTGATTATAAACCATTTACCACTTACAGTACTAATAGAATTACATCCGAACTATATGGCAGAGAAATTAATAACAGCGATATCAAACAATAGCAACAAAAGACACTTTAGCTTCCAACCGGCATAAAAATAGTAAGAGCTCAGTAAAAGAAATAATTTCTGATATTTCTTGGATGGAATAGCGTAATAAACCGTTAACACAGCAATGAAGAAGAGGATGAAGTTTTGTTAATAAAAAAATTAAATTTTACCACTGTATATGTCTTCCCATTGACTGCATATAATATTAATATCAAATCGTTTAACATGATTTCGATTTGATATTCCCAATTGTATTCTATCTGAGAGATTCATATTGTAAATAGACTCCATTTTTTCACTTAAAAGAAATGAATTTTCAGCAGAAACTATATAATTATTATCGCTAACAGCTTCACGACCACATTCAGTTGTTATTATTGGAAGTTCTGTGGCCATAGCTTCTATAAGAACCATTGGAAATCCCTCCCAAAGAGATGATAAAACGAAACAGTCGGCTGCATTATAATAATCAACTATATTATTTTGTATACCGGTGAAAATACAATCAGACTTTAAAGAGAAACTACTTACTATTTTTTTAAGTTTCTCTTCTTCAGGTCCTTTACCTACAATAAGAAGTTTAACATGTAAACCTTTATTCTTTAGTTGAAAAAAAGCTTTAACCAAAGTTTCCTGATTCTTAGCTTTAGTCAAACGTCCTACATTTATAAATAAAAAGTCTTCTTCAAGAATTCCATATTCCTTTCGTATAGCTTTTCGCACATTGTCATCTTTAATAAATTTAGATAAATCAACGCCATTATATATAGTTTTAGACTTTTCCTTATTGAATGATTTTTTTGAAATAAAGTAATTCGTAGCTTCTTCTGAAACATTAGTATTCATGTCTGATAAACAATCAGTCAGTCTGTATAGCTTCATACGAATGGCCCCTTCAATGTTTCTATTATGTTCTGTGCATATTAAAAACGGCATTCGGGTAAACAAGCGCAAAATACGGCAAAATAAATTAGCATGAAACATCTGTGCATGCACTACATTTGGAGAAAACATATTTACATATATACGAGCTTGTTTCAACGCCCTTAAGAACCCTATAGGGGATTTCTTCATATGTAAGCCTATGATTTCCATTTGTAATTTGATGCGATGTTGTTGAAGATTATCACCTGTCAAATATAAAACTGCCACTTCATGTCCCCGTTCAAGCATTTTTTGGGCAACATCTATTGTGATAGTCTCGGCTCCCCCCATGCCAAGCCCTGTTATAACATAAAGAATTCATATCTGCATAAATTTATAGGGAATAACACCATTCATGTCATTTTGTGATATCAATATAAAGTATATAATCATAAGAATGGCAGAACAGCATATGAAAATAGTCTCGTCACAGGTTGTTTCTTGGTAGAAATGACACATGGAAGATAAACAGAGAAACTAAGGAAAAAGTATTGTGTGACACGCGCAAATTCTGCTACCGTTAGAGAAAAAGACTGGATAACTAACGCAAGTATCATCATGTGATAAAACAGCTTTATTTTTGGATTGTTCCTTTCTTGCACAGTCAATAAACTACCGGCAAGCACAAATGTTAAAATGAAAAAGAAGAAAGTCAACCCTCCATTTTCACCGTTTATAATATACTTTTCAAACTTGGATAAGTTAAGCAGTGCAAGGGCACGACTAAATAGGAAATTGCCAAAAAAATATATATAGCAACCGAGCCAATAACAGTCATCAGAAGATACTTTTTGGATATCTTTATCGGATAGACAAAATAAATTAGTGAGAAGCAAATGGCAGTTTGATGTACAGTCGTAGCCAACAGTACGATTATTATGAATTTCCCAAATGACCTATCAATCACATATTGAAGAGAAAAAAGCAAGATTGCAATAGCTGTATATTGTCTTAATAAGTTCATGCCTGAAAAATAGTAACAACTAAGTATGAAAATAGCGAGGCTTAAAAAAGGCAACGTAGAATAGCGAGAGAATAATCGATAGAATGAATAAATATAAAAGGCCGAACTGGTTACCAATAGCATTCTTTCTGAACCAAAAATCACTACTATATAGTTTATGATAATCCAGCCAAACTCATATCCTGGGAAGGAAAGACTATCACTCAAAAAATCACTAAAATTGCTATAACCAATAGTATTTACGATATCTAGATATTTAGGTAAATCAGTACCTACAGATTCATCTCTTATAGCCATTACAAGGAAAAGTAAAAAGGCTGCTATTTGAAAAAATAAATCCTTATAAATTCCCTTTTTAGCTAATGAACTACATATCGCTGCTAAAAGAATGAATACCAATACTGAATAATACACTAGCATAAGAAAAACATTTTTTTATAGGTATTGGAAATCATTTTGGCAAAACGGAAACCAAACCAGCGACTGATAAATCGGAAAGTTCTTTCTTGAAACGAAAACCAAGAGCCATTAAAGTGATGAATTGAAAATGTATTTTTAGTTAGATTGGTGAGTTTACCGCTACCGCTATCTTTAGGACTGAAATAATCTATAGGCAAAATTTGAGGATTAATATGATCAGCTTTAATTTCGGTATAAGAATTGATGTATTCAGCGCCTTTCAATTGTGCTTTTAGAATCTTAGGAAGGGGGAATGTGTCATAGGTATTATCCTTCTTAATAAAATGACGACCTTCATAATAGCTTAAACACTTTTGCACATACGGATTGTTAGGTTCTGATCCAAAAGTAGCAGCCTCAATATCACCTATTTCATTTTCTAATGCAAAAATATATGGTGAGTCAAGCAAAGGAGCAAAGTTTTTTTAGAACTTCCACATCAGAATCTAAATAAAACCCACCAAATTATTCACAGCATAAAGCGTATATAATCAGCCGCGAAAGCATATTTTTTTGTGCTATATGCTTCGTTAACCCAATCAGAGTTTAAATCCTTCAGACAGTTTTTATCCCAAAGAATAAACTCCCAATCAGGCATCTTCTTTTTCCACGATTGAATACATTTTTTTTACCAACTCTGGAAATTCAGAATCCCCCAACCAACAGTAATGTATAATTTTAGGTATCATGACAGCTATCTAGATAATATTCTACAATATCAAATTCAGACTCTTTCAAAAGCATCAATCAAAGATGCTGTAGTATGATTAATTACTCTACAATTTTGTTTTTTTGCAAAATGATTTACGTCCATAAAACCCTGAAATGTTTTATAATATCTGAAGAGAATTTGACACACTTTCATTGGACTTCCATCTTCATTTAATATCAATTCCATATTCGATTGACTCTTGTCATAAAAAAGTTCATGGATATACCCCGCTTGGTTCTTCTCGTTTACTTTTAATGAATTAGGTTCACTGTTTTCAACGCCATACAAATGAATAGTTTTATATCCAAGCAAAATCAATAACATAATTCCTGCTTGAATAACATTCCAAATATCTATATTCGCTAACCCCTTTCTATATAAATAATCACGCAAAGCTGGTATCACATACTTTCCTTCGTATGGGATATCATTATAAAAATGTACCTCAATTAGGGGATTGGTGAACATTTTAGCGATGTTAGATCCCTTGATACTTCGATATGGAATATAAAGTGACATTTTCCATTTTGTTGTTTCATTTATGTGTTCTATCAAATCAGCAATCATTGTATTGAATGATAACTCACAACAGAAAGCACCGTCAGATAAAATATAGTAACGCGGCTTTAATCGCTGATAATACTTACTTAAGGCAAAGAAATTAACAACTGCATATACAGAATTAGTAGTTAATAAATCAATAATAGCATCATTTACTGATGGACCATTACCCAACAGCACTATATTTTGTCCTATTTTTTCATCTTTTATCATAGGATTCAATGTGCCTCGCAATGAAAAACGATAAATATAAACAAATAAAGCACTTATACTAGCGATAAATGCATATACTTCAAGTATTATTTTCTTCATTTAGACAGTAGTTTTTTTGTTAATGATAAAACCTTAAAACTTTAAATATATAACTTTTATATCCCCACATAAACAAACAAGTCAGTATAAAAAAAACAGGAATTTTAATCCATAAATTCATTTCTCCACCAAATACATATTGATAAACCGCCATTAAAAGCAGCAATAATAAGAAAGGTTTGATAAAGCGTATACTTTGTGGAACATAAGTTTTAAGAATATATTTATTTATTAAATATGCCACAGCATATAAAATAAAATAAGAAATGCAGAATGAGATTGCTACACCTAAAATATAAAAGCGGTCAATCAGCAGGTGATTCAACAAAATGTTACTGATACCACTAATTAAAATGGCTACAGCATTCCATATAGTACGTTTGGCAAAGCCAGTACTTCGTAAATATACATAAGACCATTGATAGAAAACATAGCCAATGATTAATATAGGAAGCAGATACATACCGCTCAAGAATTCAGGACGTGCCATGATTAATGCTATTTCATTGCCAAACATAGTCAATCCCATTGCGCTAATTAATGTAACTCGCCAGATTAAATCATAATCCTTATCTATACTTTTATAATCTTTGTTGGTCATATACTGAAGATAATATGGATTCCATGCACTATGACCAACCGAAATAAGAATCATCATTAATGCTCCAACATTTGACACAAAGCTATAAAGCCCCGCAGCATCAAAGCCACCATGTGTACTCATAAAGATTCGTCCAAATTGAGCCAATATAATCCCGCTTAACGTATAGGGAATATATGGCAAAGAATAGCTAAGCAAATATTTGACGTGTTCCCGATTAATTTTAGATTTAACGTAAAAAGGCCGAATTTGTCGTGTAAGATAAGTCGCTAACAATATCATTGCAGCAATTGTACCCCATATATAACCATAGTAACGCTCAGTTTCCATACATAACATAAATATCACCGATAGACAGAAAGCCAGATAGCTTTGCACAGAAGATACTATCGCAACCTTTTTGCTCCGCAATAAAGGCTGATATATCTGTATAAAGATTGAGTTAATGATACTATACGTAGCTACAGGAATCATACATAATGTCAAGACTTTGCTAAAAGACAATTCTTCTGCCAACCACGGATTCAACATCACCATAATGAGCGACATTAAAAGCCAAACGCCAGATGATATTTTTATGGATGTACTACAAAACTCTTTAAAATCCTGTTCGTTTTTGGCATCATAATAATAGCGCGATATAGCAACCTCTGTATTTAGAGTCAATAACACCTGTACAATTCCAACAGTAGACATAAAGACATTTATTATTCCATATTCATATACAGAAAGTAGCCTTGTATAGACAGGTATTGAAATAAACGCTAATGCCTTAGTTGCCATTATGGCAAATAAATAATTAGTAGAATGCTTTGCTAATGCTTTAAAATCAGACATGCGCAATATTACAATATATCTTTCAAGACCATTTTTATTTCATTAAAAAATCTAGCATGCCCTTTAGCATTAGCATGCATTCCATCGATATAATCTAAATCAGTAGCATTTTCCAATGGGAATATCACTTCCACTTGTTTGGGAAATTTGTTCTTAATTTCATCAAAAACTTTATTATATTTTGCAACATTATCATTCAAAAGAGGACTTTTTCTTACGACATTTTGTCCGCATGGACTTATCTTTATATAAACAATCTTCTTTACGCCTATATTTATCAATTTTTCAGTAAAGGCTATATAGTTTTTACGAAATTCATTTACGGAGATATAAGCCTTTTCGGATCGTTTCTTTCAAATATTTTTTTTATTATCAACCAAAACAAATTTAAACGCCCCAATCTTTTGGATACATAAATAAGACCACGCCAAAAATATTTCCTATCATTTATTAATCTTGGAGCGCAATCTGTAAGTCCACTGTGTGAAATAACTATATCAGGGTTATAGTGACGAATATAACTTTCATATAATTCGTATAAGCCATCACTTGTCATAGCTCTTTTGAAAAAAGAAATGCAATCAATCTCTTTGTATTCTTTTTGGAATTTATAAAAATATGTATCTTCATACTCACAACCTTCCCGAGGCAGCCCCATTGAATCACCAACAAAAATAATTTTCATAATAAGAAATGCAATTAACAGTATCTGAAGTTATTTATCTAAAATTTTATCATATATCTTATCAATGTGAATCATTTGCTGTTCAATCGAACATAGACGCTCAATATTACCTTCTATAAACGACTTAGCTTCAAGATAGAATCCAGGTTTGAACTCTTTATCAAGCTGATCGTCAATCTCAACTTCGCTAATATCCACACTACCAGTATTTTGAATCTGCAGTTTCTCCATTGGACGTAAATAAAGACGGTGTTGTGAAGTTAGAATCTCTATCCCCCAACGACCAGGAGCATTCCAATTTGCCTGATAGGAAAAAAGAGCACCTGTGTTGGTGATACCTGCACCAGTAAAGACCGCAGGTTTATGCCAAGCTAATTTATCAAAAGTGAAGCAAGATAATTCTTTTGGTTCTCCACCTAAGAAAAATGCCAAATCAACTACGTGGGTGGAATTGACGAAGAACCAATTCTCAAACACTTCGCGAGGGTAATCTAATTTCTCTATAACATGTGCCCATTCTGTGAATTCGAAATTGAAAGAAGTTATACCACCATCCTCGGCAATGATTTTTTCAGCAGCCAACACACTGGAATAGAATCTACGATTATAAGCCAAAAATACATTAGCACCTTTTTCTTTTGTTAATATCACTACAGTTGGCAATTCAGTTGGCTGACAAAAACCTGGTTTTTCAACCAAAATGTCCTTTACACCATAATTCAATAGCGCAATGGTAATCTCAGCCAACTGACTTACATTGGTAGCTACAATAACCTTTTGAGGAGTAGTTGGAGAAGCCGCCAGGTAATTATTTAATCCACCAGAAACTACCTCTTTAGCTCCGGCCTCAATAAACTCATCTGCATTCTTACCACTACGTCCTACTGCTATAAATTCATGTCCCAATTGATTCAATATCTTTGCATATTCCAATGCAATGGTTCCTGTTCCTATAATCCAAATCATATAATCACCTTTTATGTTATGTAATAGGGCATCTATCATGCATCTCGCCCGTTACTTTATTATAAACATCCAGTATACCTTTTAGGAATACTTTATGATAGTTTGACGACTCGAAATAAGTAGTTAGTTTGCAATTACCATTTAGCAGAATTTCATCAGCTACTGCACCAGTCAATTGGCTCTGATATTTTATATGAACGGGCTGTTTATTACCATCAACAGACATAAATCCTTCCGGCTCATTAATAATAATATGATGAGAACCATTGATAATAGTCATCTGATGCTGAACAGTATCATCATCCACACAAGCCAGTCGTAAAGTACTTCCGTTAGGAGTTAATACATTAACGGTGCCGTTGAATTCTATGTATCCATTACGTTGCTGTCCTTAACTTGAGGTATAATTCCATCAAAACAGGCGGTATAAGTCTTTTCTCCTGACAGCATCATAAATATGTCTATCATGTGTATGGAATTGCAACATAATCCCCAATTAGAATCAGTATACTCCATAACAAGAGGCTTTTGCTTATCTATCATTGAATCGATTTCTACATAAAAGTCGAATAGACGTCGCGGACAGTTTACCCATACGTTGACGTGATTGATCTGCAACAACTGTTCGGCTTCATCATAATCAGTCAGTCCTGTAAACAAGAATTTTTCTAAAATGATATTGGTCACTTTCACTTTTGCAAGTAAACTTTTTAAAATCGTTAATCGTGGTTTCGAACTGGTAGCTATGACTACTAGATCTAACTCAGTAGGTAATTGTTCGATAAGTTGTAAGTAATAAATAGTTTGATTACTATTCACTTCACCTTCTTCATAACGTTGTTGCGCTATCTGAAGTGAATTTGAATTATTATCAACCACCCAAATATCAGATTTCAGCTTGGACAATTTGAGTCCTTGTAAATGACGACTACCCAATTGCCCGGCACCAATAACTGCAATTTTATACATTGTATGTTGTTTTTTTAATTTATTTCAAATGTTTCACCATCTCTCTTGCTCTCGCCAATTCATCATGCTGACCAATATCCAGCCAATATCCACTAATAGGATAGCGAATCACCTTGTATCCCTGTTCTATGAGTTTATACATGAAGTCAGTGGCATTAAAGAAGATATCATCAGGAATAAGGTCAAGCAATTTGCGTTTGATAAGGTATATACCGGCGTTTGCATAATAACTGATGGTGGGTTTCTCGGTAACCCCCTTGATTTCTCGTCCTTTGAGATTGAACACACC
>ENA-OQCK01000721-OQCK01000721.1-human-gut-metagenome-genome-assembly--contig:-NODE-721-length-15699-cov-2.731505_pt1 | contig 15699 bp, 26 predicted proteins | sample MGYA00242498_ERZ504578 | MGnify/ENA primary metagenome ERZ504578 (study PRJEB26092, sample SAMD00036229) | human gut metagenome | host: Homo sapiens | study: EMG produced TPA metagenomics assembly of...
CCTTATCTGCTTTGAAATAACATGGCTGTGATCCACCTATCCCAATAAGCGTCTTGCTATTATTATAATATAGTAAAAATGTAATGCAATCGGTATTGCGAGAATCGAAAAAGGAGGAGCAGCCCCAGCTGTCCCCCCCTTTCGCCCGTCATCCTTAATTGAACGGCGCCGGATAAATGGTATCGTGTTTTGCAATTTCAAACGGCCATACAGTAACAAGCGAACCATCCTGGAACTGAGCGATTGTCAGCTTGCCGTCCATGTTGTATTCTTATAAGGAATACCGTTAAATTCAGACTCGGAGAACTTGATGGTATCATAAGGAAGAATAATCTCCTCGCCTCCCGGGAAGGCTTCTTTAATTTCCAGAGCGCTCAGCTCATCCTTTAACGCTTCAGAGGTAATCTCCCCGCCTGCATCCGCCAGGTTCTGAAGGGCTGTCCTGAATATCCACACCACCGTGTACGCCTCAGCGGAATGCCCGTTCATATCAACACCGTACTTTGCCTTAAACGCATCCGAAACCTTGGTCCCCTTGTCTCCAGGCAGGAATTCCGTGGCTGTAAGGATTCCGTTTGCAAGACCGCCCACGGACGGCAGATAGGAGGATTCCGTATAACCGTTTGCCTTGGCTATCATAATGTTAGGTTTGTATCCCTGCTCATTCATGGTCTTTGTAAGGAGGATTGCATCCGATACATAATTGTCAACAATGAGAGCGTCCGGATTCAGGGACTTTAACTGCAGCACCTCGCTGGTCAAATCCGCCGCGCCCTGGGAGTAAAGAACCTCGCCCTTAAACTCCAGTCCGTTCTTTTCCGCAAAGTATTTTGCCCAGGTTGCTGTCTGCTGTCCCAATTCGGTGTTGTCCGCGCAGACCGCAACACTCTTCACATCAATATCATCGCAGGATCCTTGGCTGACAAATCCAGAAGATACCGCTCCATATCACGTATAAACATCATATTGGTGGGCGCCAGGCGGAAGAAATACTCGTATCCGTGAGAAGTAAGGGAGTCCGACGTGGCATTGGCTGTTATCATCGGCACCTGGTAGTTTTCCGCCACCTGGGACACCACCTCGGTAACGCCGCTCTGATACGCGCCCATTACCGCCATCACCTTATCCTGTGTAATCAAACGCTCCATCTCAGTCATGCCCGTGGCATTGGTCCCCTGGGTATCACCGTATACAATCTGGATAGGCCGGCCGCTTATTCCTCCTGCCGCGTTGATTTCCTCCACTGCCAGGTCAATGCCGTCCTTCATGTTCTGGCCCGAATCAGCCAGCGCTCCCGTCATGGGATAAAGCGCGCCAATCAGTATGGGCTCCCCATCTGCCGTGGACGCCTTTGCCGGCTCCGCCGTCCCGTCGCTGCCTGCAGCCGCGGTTGAGGCGCCGCCGCTGCCGTTCCTGCTGCCTCTGCCGCATCCTTCTGTCCTCCTGAACCAGAACCATATCCCCCGCACCCGGACAGCATACCCGCTGCCACAGCAGCGCTTAATGTCAATGCCACCAATTGTTTCCTCATGTATTTCTCCTCCTTTTATTTGATTAACCCATATAAGGCCATCTTTCATTTTCATTCCGCACACGCTCTAAAATCCAAGATACGCCTTTTTCACCTCATCGTTGTCCAAAAGCTCTTCCGCTGTGCCAGATACGGTAATCTGGCCATTTTCAATCACATAGCCCCTGTTGGCAATCCTCAGCGCCTTCCTTACATCCTGTTCCACCAGAATAATGGTAAGCCCGGACTCCTGCGCCACCTCTTTCGCGATGGAGAATATGATGTCCACAATGTTGGGGGCCAGTCCCAGCGAGGGTTCATCCATGATAAGAAGCTTTGGGAGCCCCATCATGCCCCTGGAAAAGGCAAGCATCTGCTGTTCGCCTCCGCTTAAGGTGCCTGCCAGCTGGTTCTTTCTGTCCTTCAGTTTAGGAAACCAGTTATAAATCCGCTCAATGGTATCCTTCTTAGCCGCCTTCGCCGCCTTGCTGCTGGCTCCCATCTCCAGATTCTCATAGATTGTCATGGAAGGAAACAACTGCCTGCCTCCGGAACCAGGATAATCCCGTGGTCAATAAAGGTTCTGCAGGCCGCACCGGTGAGATCATGTCCATCCAAACAGATATTTCCCTGAAACGGCCTGAGCAGACCGGCGCAGGACTTGACTGCCGTGCTCTTCCCCGCTCCGTTGCTTCCCACCAGGCTACGATTTCCCCTTTATCCGCTGTAAATTCAATATCCCAAAGCACCTGAATGTCCCCATACCGGACATTGATTTTATTTACCTTAAAATACCTGTCTGCCATATCAATGCTCCTCCTTACCAAGATAAATCTCGATGACATAGGGGTCATTCATTACCATCTCCGGAGTTCCCTCCGTTATTTTCTCACCGTGATGCATCACAACCACCTTCTGGCAGAGATTGGCCACGGCTCTCATAACATGCTCAATCAGCAGTATGGTGGTTCCGTTCTCATTGATTTTGCGAATCAGCTCCACCGCCTCGTCTGTTTCCGTGGGATTCAGGCCAGCCATAACCTCATCCAGAAGCAGCATATCAGGGTCCGTGGCCAGGGCTCTGGCCAGTTCCAGACGTTTCTTAAAGGGGGTGCCCATTTCTCCCGGCAGCCAGTCCTTCCGCTCGTACAATCCGGTAAAATGCAGGATTTCCTCCGCGTATTCCTTTGCCTCTTTCACTGATTTATACTTTTTTCTTCCATACAAAGCGCCAGAGGAACGTTATCCAATACAGACATGGATGCCAGAGGTTCATGATCTGGAATGTCCTGGCAATTCCCATGGACGTGTAGTGGTATGGCTTCATGCCGGTAATTTCTTTATTTTTATAGATAATATGACCGGCCGTAGGCGGGAACACGCCGCTGATCATATTGAATACCGTTGTTTTTCCGGCTCCGTTGGAACCGATGAGCCCGGTAATGCCGCCCTCCTCCACAGCAAAGCTGACTCCGTCCACAGCCTTCAGTCCTTTGAAATTCTTACTCAAATCCTTTATTTCCAATATATTGCCCACTTAAAACGTCTCCTCTCCCGGTTTACTTTTTACCGTCAAGCCTGTCAAACATCTCATCGACCTTTACCTTGAATTTGCTGCCGTTATACCAGCCATAATACCCCTTGGCCGGAACAGGATAACCACAATCAGAACGATGGCGTAAACCAGCAGATTGGCTCCGGGCGCTATACTGCTCAGGGTAGAGTTGAGATACTGAGCCAGCGGCGTAAGAATGATAGCTCCAATCAAGGGGCCTGTCACACTTCCGATCCCTCCGATGACAGCCGGAAGAACGAATTCCACGGACTGCGCCTGAATCATGATATCCGGATTAATGAAACGGATATAATTTGCGTAGAACACTCCGCATACAGCAATCAGTCCGCAGCTGACAAAGGTCGCCAGCACCTTATATTTGAGTGGATTGATTCCGATTGCGTTGGCCGTGTCCTCATCTTCCCTCACCGTCTTTAAGGCATATCCAAACTTAGAACGGTCAATTGCTCGCACAATCAGATATACCGCTATTGCCATAAGAAGTGACAGATAAAAATAGGGCACCTTGCTCTTGAATCTCAGCAGAGCCAGGGAATTTTCGCCAAAGGGAAGCAGAAGCCCCTGCCCCTTGCCGGCAAAATCCCAGTTGGTCATCAGATTGCGGAACGCCTCTCCAAAAGCAATGGTAACCAGCGAAAAATACGGTCCTCTTAAAACAAAACAAGGAGACAGCAGCAATGCGGTTAACACTCCCACAAACAGAAACACCAGAGGAATGCTGATCCATGGCGACACATTCTGCTTAACCAGCAAAAGGGTTGACATATATGCGCCCAGTCCCATAAAGGAGGCATGGCCCAGGGAAATCTGGCCTGTAAGTCCGCCCAGGATACTCCAGGCCAGAGACGCGCTGGCCATGTAAAATGTCATCACACAAATCGACAGCAGGTACGGTATACGGACAAATACGGGTATCACAGCCGCGACTAGAAGTAAAATCAATAATAAAATCTGTCTGGAACCTATTCTTTTCTTCATTGCTATCTACCCCCGTCTTGTTTTCACTGTCTGCTTCACTACCAGAATCAATATAAATGCCAGGAACACAATGGTATCCTTAAAGGAGGAACCCACAACCACCGCTCCCACGGTTTCCATAAGTCCCAGCACAATACCGCTGACAAAGGCTCCGATTACGCTCCCCAGTCCGCCCATGGTCACTACAATGAAGGACCTTGTCCCATATACGGCCCCAACCGTAGGAAATACATAATAGAAGGACATCAGACAGGCTCCGGTGATTCCCGCAATGGCGGCTCCCAGACCATATGTAGTGGCATAGACCATCTTTGTCTTGATACCGCAGACCTGCGCTCCGGTACTGTTCTGGGAAGTGGCGCGAATTTGTTTTCCTATATTGGTATACTTTAAGAAAGCAAACAACAGAATGGTTACCGCCAGAAGAATCACAAAGCTCAGCACCTTGGGAAGGCTTAAGTTTATAGCTCCCAGCTGCACGATTTTCTCGGAAAACATACTCTGGGCCGTTCTGTAATCCGACTTGAAATAAAGAAGCGCTACATTCTGGAACAGAATTCCCAGACCAACCGTTAAAAACAGCACATTGGTGTCGTCATTTCCGTGGAGGGACCGCGTAATCAGCGTTGACTGCAAAAGCGCCCCAAACGCAAACATTACCACCGCCACAATGGGAATTGCCACAAAGGGGTCAAGTCCGCATTGGTCAAACAGAACAAAGGATATGTACATTCCCAGCATCAGCAGCTCGCCCTGGCAAAAATTGATAATCTTCATAACTCCGAAAATCAGCGTCAGGCTCATACCTATGAGTGCATAAATTCCGCCCACCATAATCCCATTGGCAGCCGCTGCAAAAATATATTCATGTTACTACCTCCCAACTAATTTGATAACAGCTCCGCGTTCACCGACGCGTTTCCACCTGTTTCTACCTCCCCAAAAAACCTCCGTCTACCGGGATAACCGCCCCCGATATATAAGCAGAGGCATCGGAAGCCAAAACACAGCCAGCCCCTTAAGATCCTCCGCGTCCCCCATCTTCCCATGGGTATCCTGCGGGTGGTCTCCTCGTATTGGGCAGGATCCTTCACCTTCATGGTGTCCGTCAGTGCCGTGGCCATGTATCCCGGAGCAATGGCATTGACATTGATTCCTTCTGCCGCCCACTCATTGGATAACGCTTTTGTCAGCTGGGCAACTCCGCCTTTGCTGGCACTGTAGGCAGGAACCAGAACACTGCCGAAAAAGGAATCCATGGACGCTATGTTGATAATCTTTCCGTAATGACGGGCCGCCATAGACTTCCCAAGCCTCTGAGACATGAAGAACACGGCGTTCAGGTTAAGCTCGATTACTTCATTCCAGTCATCCGGCAGCACCTCAAAAGCGGCGCATCTGTTCAATGCTCCGGCCGCGTTAACCAGGATATCAACACGCCCGTTGTAAATCTCCATAATCCGCTCACAGACAGCTTCCCGCTGCTGCTTCTTACTTAAATCTCCTGTCACTCCATAAGCTGAAGGTCCGCTGCCTCCTATTTCCGCGGCAGCTTCCAACGCCCTCCCTGTCCTGCCGGTTATGATTACCTCTGCCCCGGAGCCGTGCAGCGCCTGGGCAATTCCATATCCCAGTCCCCTGCCGCCTCCCGTGACAACCGCCCGGCGTCCTTCTAAATCAAGTATCATTCCTTTTCCCCCTCTCTCTTTCCCTGTATCCAAACGAATCAATCCCCTCCTTTTGCGTTATGCGGTTTGTGTTCACCAATCGTAATTAGCGATTCGGTTTCGTAGTATTTCGTTCTTTTCAGAAAATAGTTTCGTTATGTTGTTCCAAGCATAGCACACGGTTTTGTTAAAATCAATAAGTTTATTTCCCTTTTTCTCCTGTTTTAATGCTTTTTTACTTTTTCAACAAATTTTTAGTACATATATTGTGTATTTTTTTAAAATTGTTTATTTTTTATCAATATTATTGTGCATACACTTTAGATTCACCTGTTTTAAAACAATCCCGTTAATTCAACCGATATACAATATGCATAATATTTTTACTGTTTTTTATATTATATTGTCTCCATTATAAAGTACCGCCCAAAATAAATAAATTTTTCTTATTGACTATTGAATCATTTTCGTTTACTATTAGCCTTAAAAGACGAAATCGGTTTCTCTAATACACGGGGGTATTAATTATGATTAACGGAACAACTCTTTGGAATCGCTCTTATACTGCAGATATGATAGAAAAGACCTTTTCCGGTAAGACTTATTTGACCTATCCCAATCTTCCTGCCAATTTATACGACGCCTTATCCTTATCTGCCGCACGCCATCCGGACAAGACAGCAGTTGTGGATGACAGCGGCGCTACTTATACCTATACAGAACTAAGGGACATGGCCGACCATTTTTCTTCTTACCTATATTACATATCGGATATCAAGCCGGGAACCAAGACAGGCGTCATGATGTTCAACAGTGTTGAATTCTGCGTGACCTTCCTGGCTCTTACAAAGCTGGGAGCCGTGGTCATACCGCTGCCCAGCAAATACAGCCGGAACGAAGTGCTTTCACTGACGTCAAAGGCCGATCTCCAGTACATCCTGTGTGATGAAAAGTTTTATGACTGGTTTGTGCCGTTAGAAACCTCCGGCGTCCATCTCATGAAGCCCGGACGGGGTAAGAACGGATTTGGTTTTTCCCACCTGTGCGCCTCCTATCTCAGCCTGTGCCGTCCCTTGGCAGGGAAGAGGATGACGCGCTCATCATGTTCACCTCCGGCACCACCTCTCAGAGCAAGGGAGTCATTATCAAGAATTACAGCATCATGCACGCCATTGTCTCCTACCAAAGAATTTTCCAGATAACGGACAGGGACTCAACCCTCATTCCCATCCCCATCTATCTGGTAACCGGGCTGGTGGCGCTTCTGGGGCTGACCCTGTATGCAGGCGGAGCCGTTTACCTGCACAAGTTCTTTGATGCCAAAAGGGTTCTCAGGGATGTAAACGACAAGGAAATCACATTCCTCCACTCCGCACCCGCTGTATTTTCCCTGCTGCTGAGGGAAAAGGACAGTTTTCCTTCCCTTCCCAGTCTCAGGCTTCTGGCCTGCGGAAGCAGCAACATGTCAAAGGAAAAACTGACAGAGATCCACCGCTGGCTGCCCTGCGCCGCATTTCACACCGTATATGGGCTGACCGAGACATGCTCGCCTGCCACCATCTTTCCGGGCGATGCCTCCACCAGCAGTTACATTGGTTCCTCGGGCCTTCCCATTCCCGGCACCTGCTTTTGCATACTGGACGACTCAGGTTCACAGATGCAGACAGGCCAGGTAGGGGAAATCGCGGTCAGGGGGACCGTTGTCCTGGACCGGTATTATCAAAAGGGAACCGGCGAGCTGGACGGAGACGGCTGGCTGCGTACCGGAGACCTGGGATATTTTAACGGGGAGGGGTATCTGTTTATCGTGGACCGGAAAAAGGACATGATAAACCGGGGCGGAGAAAAAATATGGAGCTTTGATGTTGAAAATGAGCTGTACAGGCTGGACGGGATCGACGAGGCGGCCGTGGTGGGAATTCCCATGATATATACGGCGAGGTGCCTGTGGCCGCGGTGAAGCTGTCTCCCGAAAGCATTCTGACGGAACAGCAGATACAGGAATTGCTGAAATGCAGGATTGCCAAATACATGATTCCTTCCCGCATCATCTTCCTGGACGAGCTCCCTCTCACACCCAATAACAAAGTAAACAAATCAGCCATACGGAAACTTTTCATGCAGCCAGAACATTAAGGAGGTTACACAAAAATGAGAAAACCAGTTTTTATCACCGGCGAAGAAGCTGCCGCCATGATTGCCGACAACGCAACTGTGGCAACCATCGGCATGACCCTGGTGTCGGCGGCCGAAACCATTCTCAAGGCCATTGAACAGCGCTTTTTGGAAACAGGAAGCCCCAGAGGGCTGACTCTGGTCCATTCCTGCGGGCAGAGCGACCGGGACCGGGGAATCCAGCATTTTGCCCATGAGACCATGCTCTCCAGAATCATCGGAGGCCACTGGGACTGCAGCCCAGGATGATGCAGCTGATTGCGGACAACAAGATTCTGGCCTACTGCATTCCCCAGGGCCAATTTGCCCAGCTATACCGCAGCATGGCCGGAGGCGAGCCGGGAAAGATTACCAAGGTGGGCCTAGGGACCTTCATAGACCCCAGGATTGACGGCGGCAAAATGAACGAAATCACCATGAGCGCCCCCGATATCAGCGAGGTGGTTACTATTGGCGGCGAAGAATATATGCGCTACAAACCCATTCCTCTGGATTACTGCATCATCCGGGGAACCTATGTGGATGAATACGGCAATCTGACCACGGACGAGGAGGCCATGCAGCTGGAAGTGTTCTCCGCCGTCATGGCATGCAAAAAATTCGGGGGCAAGGTGTTGGCCCAGGCAAAATATAAAGTCAAAGCCGGTTCCCTCCACTGCAAGCGCGTGATTGTGCCGGGCGTATTCATTGATGCGGTTGTCATCTGCCCAATCCCGAGGAGGATCACAGGCAGACCCACAGTTTCTATATGGACTGCCTACTGCGGGGATACCAAGCGCCTGTATCATCCGATGACGTCCTCCCCATCTCGCTGCGCAAGGTCATAGGGCGCAGGGCGCTGATGGAGCTGGCGCCTGACGATGTGCTGAATGTGGGAACCGGGATTCCCAATGATGTAGTAGGCCCCATTATCACGGAGGAGGCATGTCGGAGGATGTGACCATCACCGTGGAATCCGGTATCTATGGAGCATTCCCATGGGCGGCATTGACTTTGGAATCGCCAAAAACCAGTTTGCCCTGGTCCGGCACGACGACCAGTTTGACTATTACAATGGACCGGCGTGGATGTCACCTACATGGGCGCAGGCGAGGTGGACGCCCAAGGAAATGTCAACGCCACATGTTTAGGGCCGAAGCCCACGGGAGCAGGCGGCTTCATCGATATCACCACCAACGCCAAACATGTGGTCTTCTGCTCTTCCTTTACCGCTAAAGGGCTGGACTGCTCCTTTGAGGGAGGAAGGCTTCATATCAACCAGGAGGGCTCCTTAATAAAATTTGTCAACCAGATTAAACAGGTTTCCTACAACGCAAAATTGCCAGAGAAAAGGACCAGAAAATGCACTACGTAACAGAACGGGCCGTATTTGAGCTGCAGGCGGAAGGACTGACCCTGACCGAAATCGCCCCCGGAATTGATATCCAGACCCAGGTCCTGGACCTGATGGAATTCACTCCCCGAATCAGCTCTGAGCTGAAGGAGATGGACATGGCTATTTTCATGGAGGGGGCTCCCTTTGGACTGAGAAAGTATATATTTTCTAATTAATACGCAACAGTTCAGGACGGCTTTTTCGGTCAAGAAGAGTCTCTGTCCTGAACAGTTCCAATAACATATTCATATTAAAGGAGGATTTGTCATGAGACTAGAAAACAAAACCGCAATTGTAACAGGTGCAGGCCGCGGTCTGGGAAAGGGAATTGCCTTAAAACTGGCGGCCGAAGGCGCCAAGGTCATCGCAGCAGACATGTCAATGGAAACAGCCACTGCAACCGCTGATGAAATTAACGCTTCAGGCGGCACAGCCAAGGCCTTTGCCGTCAATATAGCCAAGCAGGACGAGGTAAAGGCAATGATGGACTTTACCGTGGAGTCTTTCGGCACATTGGATGTCATTGTCAACAACGCCGGAATCAACCGTGACGCCATGCTGCACAAAATGACCGCGGAACAGTGGGATCAGGTCATCGCGGTCAACCTGACCGGCACATTCTACTGTGTCCAGTATGCGGCTCAGATTATGAGGGAAAAGGGAAGCGGCGCCATCATCAACATCTCCTCCGCCAGCTGGCTGGGGAATATCGGACAGGCCAATTATGCCGCCTCCAAAGCCGGCGTAGTGGGCCTTACCAAGACAGCCTGCCGTGAGCTGGCAAGAAAGGGCGTCACCTGCAATGCCATCTGCCCCGGTTTTATTGACACGGACATGACCCGCGGCGTACCCGAAAAGGTATGGGATACCATGATAAGCAAGATACCTATGGGAAGAGCCGGCAGCCCTGCGGACGTAGCCAACATGGTTGTTTTCCTGGCTTCTGACGAGGCAGATACATAACAGGCGAAGTAATCAACGTGGGCGGCGGCATGATTCTTTAATCATATAAAACAGTAGGAGGATACGGATATGGAAAATTTAAAAGAAGTAGTAATTGTCAGCGGAGCCCGGCTTCCCGTCGGCTCTTTCGGCGGAAGCCTCAAGGATATTTCCGCCATTGATATGGGCGCCATGGTTGTAAAAGAGGCAGTGAAGCGTGCCGGTATAGAGCCTCTGATGTAGATGAAACCATCGTAGCCAGGTGGGCCAGATTGCGGAATGCGGTTTTGTGGCCAGGGCCGTCAGCCTGAAGGCCGGGCTTCCCGAATCAACATGCGCGTATTCCGTCAACCGTCAGTGCGGTTCGGGCCTTCAAGCCATTGCCGACGCAGTGATGGAGATACAGACAGGATTTGCGGACGTGGTGGTTGCTGCGGGCACCGAGAACATTTCCCAGCTTCCCTACTACGTAAAGGACGCCCGCTGGGGCGCCAGGATGGGACACAAGGTGTTTGAGGACGGTGTCATCGATATATTGACCTGGCCCTTAGGCCCCTACCACAATGGCGTGACAGCTGAAAATGTAGCCGAGAAATACAATGTAACCCGCCAGGAGCAGGACCAGTATGCCCTGGAAAGCCACCTGAGGGCAGCGGCAGCCATCGAAGCCGGTAAATTCAAAGATGAAATTCTTCCGGTGGAATTAAAGGACAGAAAAGGAAACATCACTGTCTTTGACACTGACGAAGGCCCCAGGGCCAGCCAGACCATAGAAAAGCTGGAGCGCTTAAAACCGTGCTTTGTAAAGGGCGGAACCGTAACCGCGGGTAATTCCTCCAGCTTGAATGACGGCGCTGCCGCAGTGGTTGTCATGTCCAGGGAAAAGGCAAACGCCCTGGGCGTCAGGCCTCTCCTTACCATTAAAGGCTACACGGTCGCCGGCAACGACGGGGCCGTCATGGGATACGCTCCCAAGCTCTCCAGCGAAAAGCTGGCAGCCAAACTGGGATTGGACCTTAAGGCCATTGATATGTTTGAAATCAACGAGGCCTTTGCAAGCCAGGCCTTTGCCGTACGGCGCGACCTTGGTCTGGATCCCGATAAAGTAAATATTTATGGCGGAGGAATCTCCATCGGCCATCCCATCGGCGCAACCGGCGTTATCCTGGCTGTAAAGGTGCTTTATGAACTGCAGCGGACCGGCAAAAAGGATGCCATGGTAAGCATGTGCATTGGCGGCGGACAGGGAATCTCCATGTACTTTACCAAAGACTGATATAGGGATTAAAACCGGGCTGAAATCCGTGATGGAGGATTTTGGCCCCGGTTTTCGGTATGCGTATGCTTTGATGTATTTCAGCATTCACATCTTACTATATCCAATTTTCAAATCACCTGAATACCTGCAGATAATACCACGGCGGAAACAGCTGCCCACCTGGTCCAGTCCCGGAAAGAGCCTCCCTGCATCCACAAAAACAGGCAGAATACAAGGCTTCCAATGACCAGAAATGGTATGATGCAGCAGAGGACCTGCGGCCTGCGGCATACCAGGCGCAGAATCCAGGCCGACCCTATGACAACGCAGCAGTAACCGGCCATAACCGCGGCCTCTCCTGGCAGGGATGTCATCACGCTCCCGCCACAAGGCCAGCAGGCCTGATACGCCGGCCATGACAGCAGGAGCCGCCATGGAAGCCACACGGCAGGGTATCCTGTATCCGTATGAAAGCGGAAGGAACAATCCCCGCTCCTCATCACCGCACATGACTACAGCCCCATACAGCCCGGTGACGAACACATAAACAGCCACCAGGCTCTGACGGGAAATACATCTGTCTGGCTGCCGGCAACGTCTCTGTCCTCTCCATCTCTGCCCTGGAACTGGTACTGAAACCGAAAGGTGGAACCGCTCTCCAGCCATTTTGCGTAAAGCTTCTTTGCCTGTGCGGCTGCTTTCTCCCTGCTTCGCCGCCTGCCGTTCCCCAGAGGGTCAAACAATTCATTTTCAGCCACATAATCCGCCAGCAATTCCCCATTGTATATCTTCATAAGAGCGGCAAACACGGTCTCCGTGGAAAGGGCCGCAGCCACGGTGGACGGCGCCGAATATACGCCAATGGAACGCTTATAGGATTGGCATCCAGCTTCTCCTCCAGTCCGGCATATATCACATAACCGCATTCCGCCCGCCGGGATGCCACTTCTGCCTTTACCTCTTCCTCGCCGCGGCACAGATAGAAGCGGAACATTCCCGCGTCCTCTCCTCTCGGCCGGTTCACAAGGCTGTCCGCCAGGGCATTGCCCAGCGCGTTCTCCCCGCTCTCCTCCACACTGATGGCTATGTTCACGTCCCGGCTCCCCTTTTCTGGGCCTGGCCTGCTGCCAGCACCCCCAGAGGCAGGAGCAGGAGGATAAACAGAAAGGACCATTTTCTCATATAACGCTTGCATGACAGAAAAAACCACATAGCGACCCGCTTCATTCCCTGACCACCTCCGCTCCCACGCTGAGCAGAAACCCTGCCAGGGCCAGGGCTGCCAGCTTCATGAGTACCGCCAGGCTAAAGGACGACGTGACCACCAGCTTCATTCCCTCCATCAGCATATAGTTGGGCAGAAACGGCGCCGCTGCCCGGAAGGTGGCGGGCAGGAACACCAGGGGAAGAAATCCTCCTGACAGAAAGTGCATGGCAGTCACCGCCAGAAACAGCAGCATGACGCCTCCCATAAGGCTTCCGGCCGCCTGATAGATAAATACCACCATGGACGCCGCCCCCAGGCAGACCATCACCAGGCAGCCAGTCCAGGCAGGTTTAATTCTATCAGTCCCGCAAAGGACGCTCCCAGGCTGTACACAGGGCCACCGCCAGAAACAGCATCCCCAGCCCCAACATCCTTACCGCAATCAGCGTCCCTTTTCCCACTCCTATAAGGCCAACTGACCCTTCATGGACGCGGAGCCTGAGGCAAGATAAGCTGACACCGGAATGGCGCTAAGCAGCAGGAACAGCACAGCGGTGCTGATGCCGTAAAAGTAAATCGTATCCACATCGCCGGTGGCGCTGACCCTTACATTCTTAAAGTAATCCATACGCGGCAGACTGTAACCCATGTAAATCCGGTTCAGGTCCGCCTCCAGACCGCTCACCGAATCAGCCATGTCATAAAGGTACAGCAGTTCGTCTCCCGCATAGATTCCCGCCTGGCCGGCTCCCAGAGTGGAGGCGCCCGCGTCGGTCAGTTCCTTGAAAATGCGGCTTTCCAGACCGGTTCCCCTGGGCAGCAGAATTTTCACCGGAGTATTGGTTCCGTTCATAATGTCCTGCACAAAACCCTCCGGCACCTCCATCACCGCGTATAGTTTCCCTGCATTCAGCTTATCCAGGCATTCCTCTTTATTCATATATTCAAAATCGCAGATGCTCTTGACGCTTTCCAGCGAACTGACCATGGCCAGCGCCTTTTTCGCCACCGCATCTCCTTCAGGAAGTACTACCCCTACGGTAATCCTCCCTGCCGATGTCTCCCCATACAGCATCCTGGCTGACAAAAGGGCAATCGTACCCGCTAAAAGTAACAGCACGATTGCCCCTGCAAAGATGTGGGGAAGCTTTTTACATGCTCGTTTCAGCTCAAGCCTGAGATAAACCAGACGTGCAGACATATCTTCCCATTCCTTTTATCTTATTAGTACATGGATATTCCCAGCTGGCTGCATAATCCCATGACACCAAACAGCATTTCCATCCCTACATTGGTCCATTCCTCTTCCGTGGCAGACAGCACATCCATGGCCTCGCCTCTAAAGGACTGATTTCACCTTCCAGCGGCTGGTAGTAGTATTCACCGCTGAGAACCATATTCACGGAAGCATCCATAATGGATGTCTCCAGAGAATCTATGTTCACATGGACGGATTTGCCCTTTTCCAGCTGGTCCACTGCGCCTGTTGCGGAAATCTTCACAAGCTGCGAACCATTTCCTCCCACTTCGCCTGACAGGTGGTAGCTTCCATCCTTGGAATCATACGTACTGGTATATGTAAAATTATAAGCCCCATCACCCGGAACAGACAGATCCAGTGAAAGGTCGCTGGTCAGCACGCTTTTATCGTAGGTTCCCTGCTTCACCATATCAATACTCACCGTATCCGTGGCATCCTCCAGCGTGATGCTGGCCAGAGCATTCTGGGTCAGATAGCTCCGCCCTGAAGCTGGCAGCTAAAGGTCACTGCACGGTATCCCTCTTCAGAAACATCTGTATCATCCAAACGGAGATTGGTGGAGCCCTCCACTGCTGCCAGACGTCCCTTCTTATCCACATAAACCGTCATGTTTACATCGGTCAGCGCCTTGTCCAGATATTCTATCATCTGGTCCACCATATTCTTTGCCTCCTCGTAGGACTGCTGCTGCATCTCCTCCGCGGACATATTTCCGGTTCCCGACATGGTTCCGCCCATAAGCTCGCTCATCTTCACGGTGGTCTCCAGCTGACGCATAAAGTCTGCTTTCAGGGTCTCATCCTGAAGGAAGAAATCAGAGGACTGACGAATGAATTCAATCATGGAATCTTTGCTGACAGTCACATTGTATCCCTTGCAGTTCACCTGCGCGCCATCCATGGTGTAGGTTCTTATTTGCCTTTTCAACCGTCAGGGCAGCCTTGAAGTTCTCCTGGGCCTTGCACCCTTCTTTATAACGGTTAATCAGCGCCTCCATGTCAAAGGGCTGTTTGCCTTCTGTCTGCACCTTTTCAGCCTCGTCCATCAGCTCCGTGAAATAAGCGGCCATGCCTTCCACATCCACGCCGTTCTGCTCCAGCAGAGGTCCCACGGTCGGGGAATTCTTAATACGGTCTGCCAGCCATCTCCCAGATCCACGGTAAACACCTTGCCGGACAGCTCCGGAATCGCAAGCATCAGGGTGTCATCCCCATAATATGCGTTCAGATTGGCAAGGTCCATTCCGCTGTAGATTACTCCCATATTGAAGAAGCTCCTGCCATTGGTCTTGTCGTCCTTTGCCTGGAAGCGCAGTCCGCTTCCCGCATAGGCATTGACCGTCTCATCCGAGCAGCTGTCCATCTTAAGTGTCAGGCCGCCCTGGCTGTCTGCTGTCTTCACTGTCTCAGCAAAGTCCTTCAGTCCAAACAGCTCCTCAGAGGGATAAACCTGTCCTTCCGGGAACACATTTTCAAAGGCTTCAATGACAACCTGCTTGGGGTCCTTTGCGGCCATCTTCACATAAGCCAGCGCCGCAACGGCAATGACAGCGGCAATGGCGACAACGGCAGACAATACCTTGATAAACTTCTTATTTGGCTGGGGCTCTGCCGGCACGGTCACAGCTGTTGGAGCCGGCTCTTCCTCTTTTACGGTTTCCGCTTCGCTGCCGGTTCTTCCGCTTTACAGCCTCTGCTTCGGCTGCCGGTTCTTCCGCTTTACAGCCTCTGCTTCGCTGCCGGTTCTTCCG
>ENA-OQCK01000722-OQCK01000722.1-human-gut-metagenome-genome-assembly--contig:-NODE-722-length-15689-cov-8.234546_pt1 | contig 15689 bp, 14 predicted proteins | sample MGYA00242498_ERZ504578 | MGnify/ENA primary metagenome ERZ504578 (study PRJEB26092, sample SAMD00036229) | human gut metagenome | host: Homo sapiens | study: EMG produced TPA metagenomics assembly of...
CCTTTCCGAAGCGTTCGTCATATTTCTTGTCTTTATAATAATCAATATCTTTTAAGGTGATGATATGTGCATCCCCGACATTGAACGAATAATTGTAAGGGCCGAAATGATCCTCGTAGATACGCTCCGCATAGCTCTCCTCGGTTACCTTTTGATTGGATAAGGCCGGGTAACGTAAGTCGTGGTCGTGATTGCCGATCACGGAGAACATCGGGATGCCTAAGACCGAGACCGCTTCCTTATAAGGAGTGAATAAATCCATGCGATCCCAAGTAATGTCTCCCAGCGCCATACCGTAGACCTCTTTTCCTTGGTAGCGCTCTATAGTCTGCTTCAAGTCGGGGATGGTCTCTTCACGGAAACGTTTCATCTGCCGTTCGTCGATGGTCTGAGGATCGGAGATTGCCAAGTAGACAAACCCGTCGATTGGCTGTTTCCTAGGGGTGAGCGTAAAATCATATTCATTGATCTCCTTACTTTTATCAAGTTGCTGATAGAAAAGATCCGGTATACCTTTTGTTTGCTCGATCTCATAGTCACCCGGTACGGAGAGGTAGACAAAGCGGCTTTTGTCCAGATTCGAATCTAGGCTATATTCTCCCCGCTCATTTGTTTGCGTGAAATTATAACCATCCGTAACGACTACGCCTTGTAGCGGTTTGCCTGCCGTATCGGATACAGTGCCTCTTACGGTAGCGGCTTGCGCTATCCAAGTGGATAACGCAAGTAAAAGCGTGAATGATAAGAATTGTTTCTTCATCGTAATTTTTTTTATGATTTGAATATAGAATATGTTAGTTAGAATTTATAACGTACGCCGATTTGAATCTGCCAAGGTTTCCGTTCATATTGGATACACCCGTGTTTTTGTTTACGTTATATACGTATTGCTTCTTCTCTGCGTCAAAACTCTTGATGGAGTAGATATTCTGCTTGCCTAGATTATGTCCGGCACCCCAGTCCTTGTTCAGCATATTCAGGAAATTGAAAAAGTCTATCGAGGCCTCGATGGAATGAGTCTTATAGATCTTGAAGTTCTTGTTCAAGCGCAAATCGAAAGTACCGTAGAAGCCATTTACGCCACCGTTACGCTCGGCAACCTTCCCATAGTTTTTACGGATATAATCTTTTACGCTCTTCTCCGCTTCCGGATTGTCCAAGATCGCTTGGATACCCTCACGAAGATATTGAGGCGTATTACTATCGTTCGGGTCATAGATATAAGCCAAGTCGTTGATGATACGAAATCACCGTTCATATTACCACTAACCGCTAAAGAGTAGCGGGTTCCACCGATCCCGGAGAAACGCAAGCCTACGCTGATTCCCCAGAAAGAAGGAGCCGTACCGTAGAATACGACCTTATGGCGGAATTGGTTGTCCGAGTAAGTCATGGTGCTCAAATCACGAGGATCATCTTTTACCATCAAGGCTAGGGTCGCTGTATTCGCTACGTTTCCGTTGTAAGAGGTGTTATCCTTGGAATCGTTCCACGTATAGCTGAAAGAAAGCTCGCCATCCTTGAAATAACGCCAAGTTCCATCTACCACGAACGCATATTGGTTGATTTTTCCATCGCTGATTAATTCCAGCACACGGCCTACCTTATCACTTTTACGTCCTTGCATCCAGTCGGTAGCTCCGTTCTTGGTATTGATACTCTCGGCGGGGACGAACACGCCACGATTCCCCTCGGCGGCGATACGGAAGTAAGGCTCATCCACCATATTACGGTCTACGTACATATAATTATGGCGTGCCCAGTTGGCGTAAGCACTGATACCTACCCGCAAGCGATCGGAGAAGAAATGCGTGTAGCTGGCGTTCAACTTATATACTACCGGTACACGGGCATCCTTACTATTCATATTGATCGTGCTGATCTTTTGGATATTCGGGTTGTTGAATAAATCACGCCCGGAGCGGTAGAAGGATCTTTGCGGTATGCCGGGAAATTTGGTGTCGGAACCAAATTGCCTTGTATATCCACGGACGCTACCTTCGTACCATCGAACAGCATATTGTTGATCATGGAATAGTTGTTTAAATCCGAACCGAAGATACCGGCGCCAAGGCGAATAATATCTTGATGTTTATCATTCACGTCCCACGTGAATTGAACGCGGGGTTGCAACTGGAAGGTGGAGATTACGTTGTCCGTACGTAAGCCTAGTTCGTCATAAACGGTCTGGTTAAAGTTCGCGTGGTTGAAATAGCGGGTATAATCCGCACGGATACCGGCCATGACCTCGAATCCGGTGAAAAGCTTCGTTTGTAATTGTCCGTAGATAGCGGAGTTCAAGGTATTCATCTTTACGGTAGGATCATCTACCAAGGCGATTTCCCGGGCATAGCGGTAAGGAGTCATATTCTCGAAATTATCCAGTCCCGTGAAATAAAACCGTCCGTTCATCTCACTGCCGTAGAGTGATTTCATATTGGTGTACATGAAGTCCGCTCCGAATGTATAGTTGATGCGGTCCGTATTATAATACATATTGTCTACCAATGAAGTACATTATCCTTGAAATGTTCGGGAGCGTAGCGTTGACCTCCAAGCTGGATGGAAGTGTACATGCTTTTGTCACCAGATATAGATTCCACGTTCTCTACGATTGCTCTTGGGATATTAGAGCTTGGCAATTGCTTGTTCGGGGTCGTGGCCTCGTAAACCAAGAAATGTTGAAGCTTCAACTCGTTGGTCAGCTTTGGGCTTAATACCGAGCGTAAGGTAGCGAGTAAGCTGTTGTTATGCGATTTGCGGTCGATCCAAACCTCGTAAAGATTGATACTGGAGTTATCGCTCTCGCTCTGTTTATTATCCTCGTTGATGAAATTATTGCGAATGGTTAACAAGTTGGTTGCGTTCAACTGCCAGTCGATACGGGCGAAGACCGCGTTCGTCTGCTTCTTCTTACCGAACTCCCCGAATTGAGGCTCATTCGAGACTCCGTATTTAGTACGGGCGATATCCAGATAACGGTCTAGCGTAGATTGAGTGACATTATAGCGAGACTCGTCCGCCGCCGTCTTGATATCCGCTATATAAATCGGACGGGAATCCTGTTGGTGATCCCATACGACATAGAAGTGCGCACGGTCTTTCACGATCGGGCCTCCCAAAGAGAAACCATATTGATAGGTAGAGAAGTCGGAAGTCGATTTATTTCCCCGTATATCATAGGAGCTGGATAACCAATCGGCACGACCGAACCCGAATACACTTCCGGTGAAAGTATTGGTTCCTGATTTCGTGACAGCGCTCACGGTGCCGCCCCCGGAACGTCCGTTGGTCACGTCATATTGATTGGTTACCACCTCAAACTCGCGGACGGCTTCCATAGATATCGTATAAGCGCCGGAAGTCGTTCCGCTTGCTACGGTTCCTTTAGCCGTCATACCGTCGATGGTGTAATTCGTTGAGGATGATAATTGCCCGGCGATATTTCCTCCGCTACTCAATGGCGAGAGATCCATTAGGGATGTGAAGTTACGGCCGTTTACCGGAAGCTTCGTGATATTTTGAGCGGAGATAGATGTTGCCGCACCGATCTTCGGAACCATGTTCTTCAAGGAATTAGCGACTACCTCGACGGCTTGGATCTCCACCGATTCCTCCGCTAGCTTGAAATCCACTCGAAGCATATCCCCTTGGTTCAATGCGTATCCTGTCTTTTTCTGTTCCCCATAACCGATATAAGACGCTGTAACGGTATAAGGAGAACCTAGCGGAAGCTGCTTGATGGTGTATTCTCCTTTATCGTTCGTGATAGAGCCCGTGAAGAATCCGTAGATTCATTCTTGACTTGGATCGTGGCTCCGATCACTGATTCCCCTTTATTATCCACGACCGTACCGGTGATAATGGCTTGCGTTCCTTGTGCGAATAGGAGAGCCGGTAAGCAATTAAAAAATAACAAACAGGCAAGTAACCTGCAAGTAATGCGTTTGTTAAACATCCTCATGATAATCTTTTTAAAATTAAACCTAAATATCTTTTACGGCGCAAAAGTAAGTGTCCGGTTTTGCAAAGAGATTACATCCGTGTGTAGGTTTAAATAAAGAAAAAAGCCTAATGAAGGATATCCATTAGGCTCAACGAGAAAATTATAAATGTGTCTATAAAAAAGAACGTTTAAACCAGTCATTTTTACATTTATTATACTATTGAGTATGATAAAACCATACCTTTACTCCCCCAAAGAAAGAATGCAGAAACCATGAAACTACAAATCATCGATACCGGCTACTTCTACGCCGACGGAGGCGCCATGTTCGGGGCCATTCCTAAAAGCGCTTGGAGCCGTCGCTATCCGAGCGACGAGACAAATGGTTGCGTGCTAGCATGCGTAGCCTTGTCATAAAAACAGATGACGGACGCATCGTCCTAGTAGATAACGGAGCGGGAAATAAACACTTAAAACAACTAAGTTATTACCGCTTCTTCAACTTGGTAGACCTCGGCACGGAACTACGAAACCGGGGAATTCAACCGGAGGAAATCACGGATGTTGTCCTCACCCATCTCCATTTCGATCATTGCGGTTATACCACGCAAAAGGATGAATCTACCGGACATTTGTTTCTCTCATTCCCAAACGCGAACCACTGGGTTAGCCGCAAGCAATGGGAGAATTTTCTTCATCCGAACGCTTTGGAGAGAGATTCCTATTTCATCGAGAATATGCAAGCCGTCGCAGACGCTAATTCCTTACGGCTGCTAGATGCCGACACATCGATTTGCCCCACTATAGAGCTACGCCTGTACGATGGGCATACTCCGGGACAAATTGTTCCCTATATCCATACGGAGGACCGGACCTTTGTCTTTGCCGGGGATGTTATCCCCCTTGTGGCCAGCGTATCTCCGGAATGGATCTCGGCTTACGATACGTATCCGATCACGTCATACAACGAGAAACTGCGCATGCTTGCTGAAGCCTCCCGAAAAGGGCAAGCGCTCATCTACTGCCATGACGCTTACATCCGCTGCACAACCGTAAAACGTGTGAATACATATTATAAGAAAGACAAGGAAATACCTCTCAAGAAGACGTTTCTTTTCCCTTAGTCCCTAGCCCTTTTCCCTTTAGACCTTAGGTGTTTCTTCCATATTTCTTAGACATTTCTTATAGAAGTATTCATCATCCAACAGTTGGTGGACGATCATGCACCAGTTGATAAATAGTCTCTATATATAGACAAAGTCCCTAAGGTTATCGCATCAAAAGTGTAAAAGCATTAGATAAAACGGCTAATTCTTTTTATCTTTGGGCGGTGATACTGAATCAATTATTGTTTTACGTTCTAAACTCTAAACACATGAACAGCCTAAGCAAACTAGCGCTCGTCCTGACATTTTGCACGGGAATGATCGCTTGCTCCGGTGGTAAGGCCGTAAAAGGAGATTACGGAGTAGTGCCTTTGCCACAAGAAGTAACATTGACGAATGGAAATCCTTTCGTACTAAGTCCATCTACGAAGATATTTTATCCGGAGGGCAATGATAAGATGAAGAAGAACGCCGAGTTCCTCGCTTCTTATATCAAGGAAATCACGGGCTATGAATTAGCAACCGCTACCGGCCAGCCCGGTAAGGGGATCAGCCTCGTTATCGACCAAAGCATCCAAAATCCGGAAGGATATCAACTGACCGTTAGCGATAACGGGATACGGATCGCGGGAAGTACGGATGCCGGCGTATTTTATGGTATCCAGACATTACGTAAATCGATCCCGGCCACGGCCCAAGGATGAACGTAGAATTACCGGCAGCTACCATCAACGACTATCCCCGTTTTGCCTATAGAGGCATGATGCTGGATGTCAGCCGCCATTTCTTCCCCGTGGATTCGGTAAAGACGTATCTCGATATCCTTGCCTTGCACAACCAAAATACGTTCCACTGGCATCTGTCCGATGACCAAGGTTGGCGTATAGAGATCAAGAAATATCCGGAATTGACACAGATCGGATCTAAACGCAAGGAAACCGTGATCGGCCATAACTCCGGAACATATGACGGAAAGGAATACGGGGGCTTCTATACACAAGACCAGATTCGCGATGTCATCAACTATGCCGCCGAACGCCATATCACGATCATCCGGAAATCGATATGCCGGGACATCAATTGGCTGCCTTGGCTACTTACCCGGAACTGGGATGCACCGGGGGCCTTATGACGTATGGGGCCAATGGGGAGTAGCCGACGACGTGATCTGCGCCGGAAACGAGAAATCCATGCAATTCCTAGAAGACGTATTGAGCGAGGTCATCGATCTTTTCCCGTCCGAATATATCCATGTAGGTGGTGATGAGTGCCCGAAGGTACGTTGGGAGAAATGCCCGAAATGCCAAGCTCGCATCAAGCGGAAGGTATCAAGGGAGATAAGAGGCATTCCGCCGAGGAATATTTGCAAAGCTACGTGATCTCCCGCATGGAGAAATTCGTGGAGAGCAAAGGACGCCATATCATTGGCTGGGACGAGATCCTAGAAGGAGGCTTGGCCCCGAATGCCACGGTAATGAGCTGGAGAGGCATGGATGGAGGTATCGAGGCCGCCAAGCAAAAGCATAACGTGGTCATGACACCGAATACATATGTATATCTGGATTACTATCAATCAGCGGATACGGATCTTGAGCCCGAAGCTATCGGTGGTTACTTGCCGTTAGAGAAAGTATATTCTTTTGAGCCGACAGCCGGTATCTCTCCTGAAGACCAGAAGTACGTGATCGGGCGCAAGCCAACCTCTGGACGGAATATATCCCGACCTTCTCACAGGTAGAATACATGATCATGCCCCGTATCGACGCCGTAGCCGATATCCAGTGGAGCGATCCGTCCAAGAAAGATTATCAGACGTTCCTGCCCCGTGTGGCCCGCATGACACAACTTACGATCGCTTGGGATATAATTACGGAAAGCATATCTTCGATATTAACGCCTCCCTGACCACCAATACGGAGAACGGAACACTCGACATTGCCTTGACGAAGTTGGGTGAAGGAGATATCTATTATACGGTAGACGGTAGCGATCCTACGATCGCCAGCATCAAGTATGAAGGCCCGGTACAGATCAACCAAGATTGCGAATTCAAGGCGATCGTTGTCCGTCCGAACGGTACGAGCCGCATCTTCTCAGAAGATATCTTCTTCAATAAAGCGACGATGAAGCCCATCACCTTGAAAGAGCAACCCAGCAAAGGATACGTTTTCAACGGGGCACAGGTATTGGTAGACGGCTTACGTGGAGGTAGTAATTACAAGACCGGCCATTGGCTGGGTTTCCAAGGAAAAGACCTTGACGCCACGATCGATCTAAAGGAACCAACCGAAATCCAAAAGGTATCTTTCAATACGAATGTGGTGAAAGGTGACTGGATCATGGGAGCCTCCGCCGTAACTGTAAAGGTATCCGATGATGGCAAGAATTTCAAGGAAGTAGCTTCCAAGAAAATCCCGGAGCTGACCCAAAACGACAAGGACGGATTATATCCCCAAGAGATATCCTTCGCCCCGGTAAAGGCCCGCTATGTTGAGGTTATCATCAACAGCAGCAAACTACCAAAATGGCACGGTGGCGCCGGAAGTCCCGCATTCTTGTTCGTAGATGAGATAGAAATCTTATAAGATAATGATACAGCGAGATGGCTGAGAGATACCTGCATCTCGCTTTCTTATCTTATACTAAATAACAAATATCATGATAAACAAAAACATCTTAATTCTTTCAGCCCTATGCTCCTGTTGCTCACTATGGGCGGATGAGGTTGTCGTGCGACATTATAATTACGCCGGCCCTTACGAGGTGAAAAAGCCTTTCCTAGCAGATAGCTTGGATGTAAACAGTAAGAGATTCTCTGACAAGGAACTATTGAACACGACCGTTCCTTTCTGCAACCTTTCCCAAAGCGGACAAACCCTTGACGCGGCGTCTTCCGGAGAGCTGACCTTGCCAACCTCGGCCTCTTCCTACGCGCTACATTTGGTTTCCTTCTACCTGAATAGTGACCGCTATACAAAAGGCACCTTAAGGATCAATGGCCCTGAGATTTCAGAAGTCTACGTGGATGGACAACTCACAAAACTAACCCAAGGAGAAGCCTCGTTGACCTTGGAGCCGCGACGCTATGAAATCGTAATTAAATATTTATCTGAGAGCCACAAAGAGAATGCCTTAAAAGCCTCATTCAACCCGGAAAAAGACGCGGTGGTAACCGCGACCGTCAATCCGGAGAAACGTTATACATTAAGTGATGTATTTGATGGTAAACGCATCCAATCCGCCAGCCTGTCCCCGAATGGAAAATTCATTATCGTCTCCTATCAAGAAACCTATCCCGGTGGAAAGCAGTCCTCATTTACCCAGATACTAGACAAGGCTACCGGTTCCGTATTGGTTGAGAACGGACAGAGCTTACGCTGGATGCCTAAAAGCAATCTGCCTATTACACCCGGAAAGGGATGAAAGGCACGGAATTGGTGACCTTAGACCCTACCAGTAAAAAGGAGAACATCCTTCCAGCCAATTGCCTGAAGGTTCTTTCAGCTTCGGGCCTACCGAAGACTATCTATTATTCTCCATACGGGAGAAAGGACCGCAAGAACGAAAAGAGATCCAAGAGATACTGGTGCCGGATGATCGCCAACCGGGATGGAGAAACCGTATGTTTATCCATAAATATGACCTGCGAACCGGATTGTTCCAACGGCTCACCTATGGACATACTTCTACTTACATCAACGATGTATCTCAAGACGGCCACTATCTGCTATTCAGTCGCAGGGAACCGAATTTAACGGAGCGCCCTTTCTCACGTACATATATATATAAGATGGATCTACGAACCATGCATGTGGATACCCTTATAAAAGGTGAGAAATTCGTAAGCCGTGCCGTTTTCTCCCCGGATGCCACCCAATTACTTGTTGACGCGTCTGGAGAGGCTTTCGATGGTATCGGATTAAAGATCAAAGAAGGACAGACATCGAATACGAGCGACGGGCAATTATTCCTATACAATATAGCAGATAAAAGTATAAAGCCGCTTACGAAAGATTTTGACCCCTCTGTCGATTCCTACGAGTGGAACGCCCTCGATAAACAAATCTATATCACGGCGAAAGATAAGGACCGTGTTCGCATGTATAGTCTAAACCCGTCCAACGGAAAGATTAAGCAACTTCAAGCCAAGGAAGATGTCATCTCCGATTACTCCATTGCCAATCAAGCTTCCGAAATGGTTTATTTCGGATTAAGCGCTTCCAATTCCCAAAGGCTTTATACCTATAACCTGAAAAACGACGCCTCTTCCTGCTTGATCGATCTCTCCAAAGAGATCTTGAGAGACGTCACTTTAGGAGAAGTGCAAGATTGGAATTTCGTTTCCGCCCAAGGGGATACGATTTACGGCCGCTTCTATCTCCCTCCTCATTTTGACGCAACCAAGAAATATCCGATGATCGTGAATTATTACGGAGGAACAACTCCTACGGCCCGGGTGATGGAAAGCCGTTATCCTTCGCATGTATATGCCGGCTTAGGGTACATCGTCTACATCATACAGCCCAGTGGAGCGACTGGATTCGGCCAAGAGTTCTCCGCACGCCATGTCAACGCTTGGGGTAAACTTACCGCTGACGAGATCATCGAAGGCACGAAAAAGTTCTGTGAGGAGCATCCTTTTGTCAACACGAAGAAAATCGGTTGCATGGGGGCTTCATACGGAGGTTTCATGACTCAATACCTACAAACAAAAACAGATATATTCGCGGCGGCCATGTCTCACGCGGGAATCAGCGACATCACCAGCTATTGGGGAGAAGGTTACTGGGGATATTCATACAGCTCGTTGGCTAGCGCTAACAGTTATCCATGGAATGCCCGGGATATGTACACTTTACAAAGTCCGCTGTTTAATGCGGACAAGATCAATACCCCGATCTTGTTCTTACATGGAACCGCAGACACGAATGTTCCGATTGGAGAGAGCATCCAGATGTTTACCGCATTAAAATTATTGGGTAAGCCTACAGCGTTTGTTCAGGTAGAAGGAGAGAACCACCATATACTGGATTACGACAAACGTATCTTGTGGAATAACACGATTTACGCATGGTTTGCTAAGTGGTTGAAAGATCAACCGGAGTGGTGGGACGCATTATATCCTCCCAAAAGCCTATAGGAGTTAGAATAGTTCACTTTATTCACACATATTTAAAGAGTATCTTTAGTTAGATACTCTTTTTTATTTAAATACATTAGATAGTATTCATGAAAGAACTTAGTTTCCGGAGAACTAAATCAATTCATCTCTTGGTATTTATTAATTATTACAAATATCTTAATAAATTATAAAGTATACAGTCTATATAAACACCTACTGTATCTGATTGTATTATTTACATTAAGTGTTTTATTTTGATCTTTATGTTGCAAATGTAAAGATATATTTGCAATAAACAAGCATATTAGTGGCAAAAATGAGTTTATGTAGCAATTTACAAATATTGCTTGCCTTGGGGCATGTGTTAATTTAGTGCATTATAATACTAATATATGACATTAATATACAAATTGTTTTTAACTCAATCCCGCATCAATGCTAAAAAGTAACACCAAAAACACCTTGCTCTCATGAAGTTCTCCGGAAACTACGTCGATCTACTAAATGGCAGAAATTGATTATAACGATCTATTTATTAACAAATTAAACAAAAAAGTATGTATCTATGAAAAGGTTGACTTATCTTTTACTATGCTTGTTTGCAAGTATAGCGTTCGCAACAGCTCAGACCACGAAGGTGACCGGTACGGTTATCTCGGCGGAAGACGATGGACCTATCATCGGAGCCTCTATCGTAGTAGCAGGAACTACTATCGGCACGGTAACCGATTACAATGGAGCGTTCACACTAGATGTTCCTTCCAATGCCCAAAAGCTAATCATCTCTTACATCGGTATGAAATCTGTAGAAGTAACAGTAAAACCGATTATTAAAGTTAGCATGGAATCAGACTCGCAGAATCTGGATGAAATTGTAGTAGTTGGCTATGGTACACAAAGAAAAAAGGATGTAACAAGCGCCATCTCGAAAGTTGGGGGTGAAGACCTAGCTAATTTAGCGGCACCTTCATTTGATACCCAATTAGCAGGCCGTGCCGCCGGTGTACAAGTAACGACACCCAGCGGCGTGTTGGGTTCCGGCCCTCAGTTTAAAGTACGTGGTATGAGCACCATCTCCGCAAGCTCACAACCTTTATTCATCATCGATGGTATGCCATTGGCGGTAGGTGACAACAGTTCCGGATCCACCGGTATGGGTATGTTGTATGCTGAATATAACGCCATGTCGGATATCAATCCGAACGATATCGAGTCAATCGAGATCTTAAAAGACGGTGCCGCTACGGCTATTTATGGTTCCCGTGCGGCAAACGGCGTTATCTTGATCACAACGAAAAAGGGCTCCAAGGGACGCACCAGCGTAAACTACGATGGTTATATCACGGCGGCCAGCCCGGCTAAATTGCATGACCTATTAGGAGCGAAGGATTTCGTCACTATCGCTAACGAGAAATACGAGAACTGGGGTATGAAGGGACAAGCCGTATACGACCCGAACGGCCCGGATACCAACTGGAACGACTATATCTTCCGTACGGGCTTCCAGCACAATCACAGTTTGTCTGCCAGCGGCGGTACCGATAAGAGCCAATATTACGTATCACTCGGTTTCACGGAGCAGGAAGGTATCGTACGTGCCAACGACTTGAACCGCCTGAGCTTGAAAGCAGACTTGACGCAGCAGGCTACGAAATGGTTCCGAATCGGATTGAACGGACAAATGACACGCACGATCATGAATGGTGTCATGAATGGAGAAAACTCCCTAGGCGGTGTAGGTTTCGCCGGAACCCGTATGTTGCCGAACGTGGATGTGTACAATCCAGACGATCCTACCGGCTACAATATCGATGCGGAAAACCGCAAAGCCTTGGGACGTGGTGGCAACTTGAGTTATATCGATAACGGTGTACAGAACATCGTATGGGCATTAGACAACAACGTGAATCGTACGACAAACACCCGTGTAATCGGAGGTGGCTGGGGTGAGATCACCTTTATGGATGGTCTTACGTTTAAGACACAAGCTGGCCTGGACATCGCTAACGTACGCGACTATATGTATTGGGATACAGAATCCGGTGATGGATACGGATATGGCGGTTTAATCGAGGAGGTAAACTCCACATACGCCACTTGGAACTGGCAGAACGTATTGAACTTCACACGCACGTTTAACTCGGTACATAATCTGACCGCTACGGCTGTACAAGAATATACACACAGCGAGACAGAATATATGGACGGAAGTGTCTATGAGTTGTCCGATCCGTTCTTTTCCGAGCATATCATCAGCAATACGTTCGGACAGAAGGACGTAGGTGGATGGAAATCGGAAAATGGCTTGGCTTCTTATATGTTCCGTGCGAACTATAATTATGATAGCAAGTATTATATCGGCGCTTCCATTCGTTACGATGGCCTCTCTAAATTGCCGAAGGATACTCGCTGGGGTACATTCTGGGGAGCTTCCGCCGCTTGGCGCTTGTCTCGCGAGAAATTCTGGACAGAAGCACCTGTCAACGAATGGTTCAACGACCTCCGCTTGCGTGCCAGCTATGCGACAATCGGTAACTCTGCTTTAGGCAGCGATTATCCCTACTTGGGAACGTATGGAGCCAAATTGGTAGGACCGATGGCAGGTATCGCTTGGAACGTAATGGGTAACAATAACTTGAAATGGGAGACAACCGAGACTTTCGATATCGGTTTGGATGGCGCGCTCTTCAATAACCGTTTGACTTTCGAGATCGCTTATTGGCAGAAGAACTCCAAAGACCTTGTATTGCAAGTTCCGACTCCTCCGACGATGGGTATCCCCAACAACTACTACTATGACAATATCGGAAAGATCAAGAACTCCGGTTTCGAGTTGACAGTAGGGGGTACGATTATCAACACGAAGGACTGGAACTGGCATTCGGACATTAACTTCTCTACCGTGAATAATACGGTGAAAGAGCTGTATGGTGGAACGGATATCATCGACAACTATACGATCATTCGGGAAGGTGAATCTTACCAATCACTTTACGGTTATGATTATTACGGCGTGAATGCCGCCAACGGTAATCCGATTTGGAGAAAGGCGGACGGCTCTTTGGTACAGTTCGATACTTTCGGAGCATACGATTATGCCGAATACGATCCTTCCAACCCTGAAGATGTATCCAAACCATCGTCATTGACCAACGACGATCGTAAGATATTGGGTAAATCCATGCCGACTTGGTACGGAGGATGGAACAACACGGTTACTTTCAGAGATTTCGACTTGAATGTATTCTTCCGTTTCTCCGGTGGCAACAAGCTGATGAACGCATCACGTCAAAGCTCATTGCTGAACATGGATTTCGCAAACAACGGAACGGAGATCTTAGGCCGTTGGGTATCTCCCGAGCAACCGGGTGATGGTATGACCCCGAAGATCGGTTACGGTGACGGGGCCGCGCTTTTCAATGACGGGTTTAGTGATTCTCACTTCGTGGAGAACGCCAGCTACCTGAAACTGGCTACACTAACCTTAGGCTACACGATCCCGAAGACGATCGTGTCCAAATTGGGTATGTCTAAGATCCGCCTCTATCTGCAAGGACAGAACTTATTCACGATCACCGGCTATAGCGGTTTAGATCCGGAGACACAGTCTCGTAATGGCGTGGATTGGAATGGTATGCCACAACAACGCTCGTTCACGTTCGGTGCTAACGTTACATTCTAATCACTTCGAGAAATTCGCATAAATAACAACTGTTGAAAACAATACAACTATGATATCGAATAAAATATATAAAAAGATTTTAACCGTAGCGTTGGGCACAGCCCTTTTCTCGCTACCGCTATTCACCGCCTGCGAAAGTGATGTGGTGGATCTGCAACCTATCGACAAGTTCTCGGATTTGACAGCTTACAGCACGCCTGATCGTTGTGAGCTATCCGTAATCGGCGCTTATGATGCCGCACAGTGCGGTCTGTATATCAACACAGGCAATGGCCGTACACGTGGTTACCCTTTTGGGGCTGCCAGTATTTTGCAAGGCGAGATGCGCGGGGAGGATATGAACCTGACCGCCGTGTTCTATGATTATACTTATTCCGCGACCTACAACGTGTCTACCGCCAATAACGTGGCGATGTGGGAGACCTCGTTCGAGGCGATCAACCGCTACAACATCGTAAGGGACGGCATCGAGGGAGCTGTTGCCAACGGAATAATCTCCCAAGAATTAGGAAACCAGTACAAAGGAGAGTTACTGTTCTTGCGTGCGCTGACGTATCACAACTTGATGATCCATTTCGCGCTACCTTACAACGTGGAGGGCAACAATAATTATGGTATGCCAATCTATCTGAACGCGGTAAGCACCCTGCGCAAGTGGAAACCCAATTGCAAATCGGACGTTCTTCCGTAAAAGATACATATGCGCAGATATTGAAAGACCTCGACGAAGCGGAGAGCCTGCTTCCAGATGTGATCGAAGTCAACAAGATCGCCCGTGCGAGCAAAGGCGCGGCTATCGCACTGAAAAGCCGCGTACACCTGCACATGCGTGATTGGGCAGGCGTAATCGAAGATGCGAAGAAGCTGGAAAATAGTCGCTTCAAACTGGAGTCGGATCCCGCCACTCCATTTACCTCCTATTCAAATAACATGGAGTCTATCTTCTCGATCGCCAATAGCTCGGATGACAATGCCAGCGTGAACGGCGCGATGTCTTCTATGATGTCGGCACGCGACGGTGGCCGTGCGATGTGTCCGTCTTCTCCGATTCTTTACAATTCCAAGTTTTGGAGAGGTGATGACAAACGACGCAATCTATTACTCTATCGGGAGTCTGACCAATACTATTTCTGCGACAAGTATCAGAATCCGACTACACGTGAGGAATATGCCCCGATCATTCGTTATGCGGAGGTATTGCTGAATGAGGCGGAGGCTGCCGCACGTCAAGGAGACAAGGACTTGGCCTTGAAGAAACTGAATGAAGTACGCGATCGCTCCTTGGCGGATCCTGCCAGCCAAACGTATAAGGCAAATGACTTCGCCGACACGAAGGCCTTGACGGAAGCGATCCTTTGGGAACGACGTATCGAGTTCCACGGAGAGGGACGTCGTTGGGAAGACATTCACCGTTTAGCAGCGGACGACCTCTGTCCTTCCGGAGGTATCCCCGCTAAGATAGAGTACAACAACACGAAAGGGCAAGGTGCTTCGTGGTAGGTGGTGAGGTGAAATCCGAGTGGTTCGGCAGTAACAAGGCGTTCATTCCATACACGGACAAACGTTTCATTTGGCCGATCCCGCAAAACGACTTATTACGTAACCCCACACTAGCCGCACAACAAAACGCAGGCTGGTAAACATAGACACACTCTTATTTTTTCACTATGCAGGGGACATGAGAGGGCGAGGCCGGGAGGTTTCGTCCTCTTTTCTTTTAAAACGTATTGACATAATAATTCACGGGAAATCATTATCTTTGCACTCTCTAAAAGAGGCTTATTCGTTATTTCGTGATAAATACTAATAAATCAACGATATGATTCTATTCTT
>ENA-OQCK01000723-OQCK01000723.1-human-gut-metagenome-genome-assembly--contig:-NODE-723-length-15643-cov-2.987239_pt1 | contig 15643 bp, 20 predicted proteins | sample MGYA00242498_ERZ504578 | MGnify/ENA primary metagenome ERZ504578 (study PRJEB26092, sample SAMD00036229) | human gut metagenome | host: Homo sapiens | study: EMG produced TPA metagenomics assembly of...
TTGATTTCTATCTTCATATCATTAGATTTTTATTATTTGTATTATTTGTCCGACAAATAATACAAATGCAATATTAAGAGATTTTTTTTAGAATGCAAGAAGAAAACAATAGAAAAATAAGCATATGTGTTGAAAAACATACTTTAGAACAACAAACGAAAAAAGAAATTAGGAAATTAAGATATACTTGTGAAAAAATAGAAAGGAAACTAAAAAAGCAATAAAAAAAAAGGCTATCTATCCCAGACAGCCAATCTTTTTGTTAACCTTAAATCTAATACTATGAAAAACACATTGCAAAGATACGGACTTTCAGCATATCTCCAAATTTTCGGAGTAAAGCAACGCATCTTATAACATGGTTTAATAAAAGTAATAATCTCGTTAACATTTAACATAAATCAAATTGGATATTAACGAATATCCTATTGAGTGATTCAGAGATTATTCATATCGTAAAGAGCGGGCAGGTTTGCTCATTATTATCTTTATGGTCTGGAAAGCTACTGTTATAAATGAGATAAACAACATTAGCAATACAGGCATAATAAAGAACCATGCTTTCAAATCTGTGCGGAAAGCATAATGGCTCAACCAGGCATTCATACTAAACCAAGCTAGTGGCAAAGCAATAACAACTGCTATCAGAATTAACAGAAAGAATCCCTTAACCAACTGATAGAAGAGTGTCCAATGGGAAGCCCCGAGAACTTACGTATCCCCATTTCTTTGGTACGTGTGGAACATGAAAACATGACCAGTACCCAAAGTCCCAAACAGGAAATGAAAATAGCCAAACCGGTAAAAGCGCCAATCATTACACCAAACACCTCATCCTGACGATACTGGTGGTCGAAGAATTGGTCGAGGAAAAAGTAATCGAAACTGGAATCCGCAAAATATTGATTCCAAATCTCATGTACCTGTGATACCAATTCACGAGGATCACCGGAAGTCATTACGATAGAGATATAACGTTGTGGTAACCAGGCAATCTTATCTTTATGAATCAACATGATAGGTGTATAATTCTTGCTCAATGCCTGTTGGTGATAATCTTTCACTACTCCGATAATCTGCATCGGGGCATCAGTACATTCAACGTTCACCAACTCCCCTATAGCCTCATCATTAGATGTAAAGCCCAGGTTACGTACAGCCGTTTCGTTAATCACCAGTTTGTCTACATCATCTCCATAGTCTTCCGAGAAATTTCTTCCGGCCACAACTTGCAATCCATAGGCATCCACATAATCGGGGTCGCAGGCAAGCATCTCATACAGGCGATTCTGCTTCAGAGCATCATTGGTACGGCGATTGGAAAGGAAAGTCGCTACTTCCTCGCCCGGCACAGCGCCGGAGAAAGTGACTTGATATACCAACGGAAGACGTGCTATCGTTTTTTTCATAGCTTCCAGTTTCGTATTCAGTCCCTCGGTATGCCCAGGAAACTTGACCACCAATATCTGATTGGTCTTAACTCCCAAAGACTGGCTGCGCATAAAGCTCAACTGTGCAAAGACAATCAATGTGCCGCACAACAATATCATTGAAGCCATATATTGAATGATAACCAAAACTTTCCGTGTCCGTTCTCCGGATTTACTATGCAAGAATTTCCCCTTCAACAACATAATTGGTTTCCGATTCAGCAAAGCCAATGCCGGATAATATCCAGAAAGGAATATCCCGACGATAAAAACAAGAATCAATAAAATCCACCAATAATCTATCAGCCAAACGGAGAAGGTAACGGTACGGCCTACCAATTGATTAAAGTACGGAAGAACCAATTCTATCAAGCCAACGGCGAGTACAAAAGCTATCAGGTTCATCACTAATGCTTCAAACAAAAATTGATGAATCAACTGCTTGCGGAAAGCTCCCACTACCCGCCTAACTCCCACTTCTTTGGCACGCTCCATTGAACGGGCTACGGTGAGGTTTATATAGTTTATCCAGGCAATAGCAAAATAGCAATAGCAGCAAAAATCAAGGCAATCATAGAAGAACGGTTTCCTTTCGTCTCCGCTTCGTATCCTACCTGCGGAGTGAGGTGTATATCTGCCAGAGGGATTAAAGAGACTCCCCATGTCTTGTTTTTCAAGGCTTCATCCGTCTTGTACTTTTCCGCCATTACAGGAAATTCTCTCTCTATTTCCGCTTTCCTTTCGGGAGAGTCAAGCAGGACGTAGGTATAAGCCTCGTGTTTGTACCAATATTCCTGCATATATTTAGGCAGAGATTTATACGAAATCAGAAAACTATAATGTATATGCGAGTTGGAAGGCATTTCTTTCATCACTCCGGTCACTTCACACGATATCTTGTCGTATGCGCCGGTAAAGATGAATATCTTCCCGATAGGTCTTCGTCCTTGAAATATTTACTGGCAATGCGTTCGGTGATTACCACTTGCCCCGGCATGGAGAGACAGGTTTTCTTATCGCCTTTCAAAAGTTCGAAATCAAAAAGGCGAAAAAAGCTGGGTTCGGCATACGCTATCTGATTCTCCCGCAAGGTCAGTTCACCGTATTTCACTATTTGTTCCGGCTGGAGTAGGGAGCCGATTCGGGTATAATCCTCTATTCCGGCAAGGTTCTCTTTCATTGCCGAACCATATCCGAAGGAGCTGCTTGCCCAGTAGTCGGTCAGTACTTCCCCTTCGTGAAACGTACTTTGCACACGGTAGATATGGTCATACTTGTGTGCATTTTATCAAAGCTGAATTCAAAAGTCACGTAGGTAAGAATCAGCAGTGCCGATGCCATACCAATCGCCAGTCCGAATATATTAATGAAACTGAACCTTTTCCGTTTCATCAGATTCCGCCAAGCACTATTCCAGTAATTTCCTATCATACAGTTTCATTTTTAGCTGACACATTTTTTCCCAGCGGGCGGTTGACGTTTTCGGCTACGATTTGTCCGTCTAATAATTGAATGACGCGGTGTGCGTACATTGCATCCCGTTGAGAGTGGGTAACGATGATGATAGTAGTTCCCTGAGCATTCAGTTCACTCAATAGTTCCATTACTTCTATACCGTTCACCGAATCCAAATTTCCGGTAGGTTCGTCAGCGAGAAGCAATTTACAGTCCGTCACTACGGCACGAGCAATAGCTACGCGCTGTTGCTGTCCACCGGACAATTGCTGTGGATAATGGTTGGCACGATGCAGCAGGTTTACTTTCTCGAGTACTTTCTTTACTCTTTCTTTACGTTCATTGCTTTGACGCCTATATAGATAAGGGGTAATTCTACATTCTCACATACGGTCAGCTCGTCAATCAAGTTGAAACTCTGAAAGATAAAGCCGAGATTACCTTTCCTGAGGCAGTCAATTGGTTCTCATTCATTTTATCCACCTGTTTTCCTTCAAAGAAATAAGAGCCGGAAGTTGGAGAATCGAGTGTACCCAAAATATTCAGCAGTGTTGACTTACCGCATCCCGAAGGGCCCATTATAGCAACAAACTCCCCTTGTTCCACTTGTAAAGTGACTTCGTTCAATGCCTTTGTCTGCACTTCTTCGGTTGCGAAGAGTTTTGTCAGTTTTTCAGTCTTAATCATAATCAGTTCAATATTTATTAGTTATTCATATTTTAAAATACTCATCGGTTTCAAGCAGATAATGCGCCACACTTGTTGAAAAACAGTAAGGAACGCAATCAGCATCAACAGCGCAAAAACGACTGCATATATCCACCAAGGTAGCGAAATATGGAAAGCATACGTCTCCAACCAGCCATTCATTAACACTGCTGATACGGGTATACCGATTGCAGATGCCAATATAGTGAGCAACATCAGCTCCTTGGTCAAGATAAAAAACAGGCTGCTTTTATTTGCACCGAGCACCTTGCGGATACCCACTTCTTTCAAGCGCGATAAGGTTGAAAACAATGTTACAATCCACAAACCGAGACATGCCACAAATATGGCAATTAAAGAAGCACTGGCAAATATCCAACCGAAATTACGGTCTGATTTATAAAGGAAAGTATTCAAATCACTCAAAAAGAAATAAGAAAATAAAGAAGTCGGAAAATATTCATGATACATCTGCTCGATCTCCGTCAAAGCACTATCTTCTCCTTCGCCTGTCAAGCGGACTGAAATATAAGGTGTTGCAATAAATGGTACTCGCTCTTTCATAAAGAAGATAATAGGTTTGTAAGCCACGGAAAGCGATTGCTGGTGATAGTTTTTCACCACTCCGATAATTTCGAGCGGTTCGCCTACCACCTCCATTTTAACCTGCTGTCCCAATGCGGCTTCGGGCGACTCATAACCTAATAACCTGACTGCTTCCTCGTTGAGCACTATCCGGTTGAGGTCACCGCCAAAGTCCTCAGAGAAGTACCGCCCACAAATCATAGCGGGCATATAGGCAGATAGATAATCATAATCTACGGCAAACATCTGTATCAGTTTCACTTGCGAAGGGTCACTTCCATAAGGACGATTGGTAAAATAATTGGCTACCTCCACCCCGGGAACAGCTCCTGAAACGGTTACGTGGCTTACATCTGCCCGTTGCTTCAGACGCTTGGTGAAACTTTCCAGACGTAGTGCCAATCCCTCGGTGAAAGAGGGGTACTTAATGACTAACATACGTGAATGAGAATCGACGGAAGCCTCACTTTGCATATAACACACTTGCCGAATCACTGTGAACGTGCCAGTAATCAGAACAAAAGAAGCGAGAAACTGAACCACAATCAGCACTTTCCTTATCCGGTTACCACGTTTACCGTGTAACAGTTTCCCCCTCATAATTTCCGACGGACGTATAGTAACCATCAGCCAAGAAGGATAGAAGCCTACAACAAACGTACCAATAACAACCACTCCGGCTACAATTCCCCAGAAAGCAGGCAACATAAGTATATCCGTCCCAAAGCTTTGCCCTGCCCAGCGATAAACAAGGGGTAAAAGAAGTTCCAGCCAACCAAGAGCTATCAGCGTAGCCAACAGATTCATGAAACCTGATTCAAGAAGTCCCTGGATAATAATCTGACGGCGCGAAGCACCAAAAGCCTTACGCAACCCGAACTCACGTCCGCGTTCCAAGAAACGCGCCACGGTCAGATTCAAGCATTAGCCCAACCTATCAGTAGCAGGGCAACGGACATCACCAATAGTATAAGAACCGCAGTCCGACTCCCTTTCACTTCTTTCTCATAAGCTTTTTGTGGAGTGAGATGAATGTCTTTCAGCGGTATCAGTTCTACCGCCCAAGTCTTATGTCTCAAGGCATCAGTTTTGTACTTATCGGATATATTGAGAAAAGCCTCTTCAATCTCTTCCGGACATTTTCCGGACATCAGGCGGACATAGGTATAAACTCCGTGAATGTACCAAATGTCCTGTCGCTCTTTGGGAATCGTACTATATGAAAGTAGAAAATCATATTGCAGATGAGAACGAACAGGCATATCTGCTATCACGCCGGTAACTTCAAAGTTTTGCTGCGATGAAGGCGTACTGAAAGTCAGCACCTTCCCTATCGGGTCTTCTTCATCAAAATAACGATTTGCCGCACTTTCGGTCAGTACCACCGTATTAGGACGCACCAGTTGCCCGGTCTTATCTCCTCTAATTATCGGGAAATTAAATATCTCAAAAAAGCAGGTTCGGTGTAGCAATAATGTGCTTCGGCAAATCTCCTGTCGAAGTAATTCACCACTTGTTCGCGGTCTTGTGCTGTTACACGGACATACTTCTCAATGCCTGCAATTTCACGAGCCATTGCAGGTGCATGGCCGTAAGCTGTAGTCGCCCAGTTATCTGTCAGCGTCTTGCCTTCATACAACCGGCTTTCAACACGATATACACGCTCGGTATTGTGGAATGAATCGTAGCTTAACTCCGACCATACGTAAAGTATGATAAGCAATGCTGTTGCAATACAAACAGACAATCCCGTTATATTTATCAGTGTCAGAGATTTTTTAACCCGCTGACTACGTATCACTTGTGAAAAGTAATTTATCATATCATAGACTTATTTCAGTATCAGTTTCTCGTTATCGCCAAACAGTTCATATCCGGATACAATCACCCGATCACCAGGTTTTAATCCTTCGGTAACCTCATAATACTGCGGATTTTGTCGTCCGATGCGGATAGGCTGACGAATAGCAAATTTACCACTTTCATCCACAACATACATCCATCGTCCACCGCTTATTTGGAAAAATCCGCCACGCGGCACCAAAATAGCCTGTGCAGGGTCGCCCAATTGTAGATTGATATGATAGGTCTGCCCTGCACGTATATTCTCCGGTCGTCCGGCTGTAAACTGCAAATCGGTACGAAACTGCCCTTCTTTTACTTCCGGATACGGCTTCGTCACCTCCAGTTTATAACTGACACCGTCACGGGTAAAGTCAGCCGGCAATCCGGGTACAACACGCTCCACGTAATGTTCGTCAATCTGCGCTTGTACTTTCAGGTCAGAAGTGATGATCTGACCAATGTGCTCGCCCGCAGCTATTGATTGTCCTATCTGTGCATCAAGATTACCTACCTGCCCGTCAATAGGAGCTTTCACCTTCAGGTTCTCAATTCGTTCGCGTACCAGCGCGAGACTCTGTTTCATATTACGTATGTTCTCGTCCAAGCTGTTTACCTGACTTTCACGGAAAATATTATCCTGACGAATACGCTCGTCAATGACATCCAACTGTTCTTTAGCCGCATCATACTCCTCTTTGGCAAGTCGATAATCTTCTTCTGCAATAAGTTGCTCTTTTATCAGGCGACTGTATTGCTCATAACGGCGCTGTTTCACCAGCCGATCTTTATTTAGCCCAATACGCTCTTGTTTTAAACGCAAGCGTTCCTGCTCCATGCTAATACGGGTATTACGAAGTTCATTCTCCTGATAAGCCAGATCCGCTTCGCTCTGCATAATACCAATATTTAGTAACGGATTACTGAGACGCAAAATCACGTCGCCTGCCTTCACCATAGCACCTTCTTCTTTTAGACGTTCTTCCACACGTCCACCTTCCACGGCATCCATATAAATAATACGATTAGGCATTACCTGACCAATGACACGAATATAGTCATTAAACTCACCACGGTTAACGGTAGCAATCGTCAGACGTTCTTTCTCCACAGTCATGGAAGAGGTAGTGTCTCTGAATATGAAATATAAAACAACGGCAATAACAAAGGCTATACCACCTATTACATATAGATGTTTACGGGTAATGCCGGGTTTACGTTCAATAGGTGTATCCATAAGGAATCAATCAAAAATAGGGTTATTATAAATTAGTTATTAAAGAAGTATCAACTTTGTTATTCAAAATATATAAACTCTGCCTTTATAAGAAAGTTCCCTCCCGGTAATATTTCTCCAGTTTCATCATCATTTCTACCTGCAAGCGCACACGAACCAGTTCTGCTTTGGCGGAAATAAAACGATTACGGGCTTCCATTAACTGAAAGACAGAGATAAGCCCTTCTTCCCACTTTCGTTCGGATTCTTTCAAGACCAGAGTTTCCGCGCTCAATTGCTGCAATACCTGTTGATGTTCCGTATAGCCGGCACGTAGGGAAAGAAGAGTTTGCTCAATTTCAGTATATAGCTGTTGCTTCTCCAATTCCTCTTCATTCTTCAGGCGATACAAGTTCAATTTCAACTTCCTTTGATTCGTAAAACGTTCAAAACCGCTCAACAAAGGGAAAGAGATACCGATACCGATATATTTTCCTATATTATCCCGCAATTGCTGGCGGAAAATGCAGTGTTGTAGAAATTAGAACCTACCGTAAAGCGGGCATAAACAGAAGGAGAAAAAGCTCCGCCCGCCATTGCATATTCTTTGCGGGCAGCTTTCTGCTTTAAGCTAATCATACGCATGGCAGGGAGTACTTCCAACGATTGTCTATACAATGTTTCCGTAGAGGGGAGTGAAAGCAACGGGAGTTTATTCAATTCGACAATCGTATCCTGAATGACAAGTGTATCACCCGACTGAAAGTTCATCAACTGTTCCAGATGCAGTAATGACAACCGACAGCTATTAGCACGGGATTGGTAACGATATATATCCCCTTCTGCGGGCTTTTACCTCTTGCAAGTCGGAAATGGATTTCAAGCCCAGTTCCACAAATGTCTCGGTTTGTTTCAGGTATCGTTCGCTCAACCGGCTTTGCTCCAAAGCCAAATTCAAGAGTTTTCTTTCCAAAACCAGTTTGTAGTAAGCATCCGTCACTTGATAGGCGAGTTCATTCTGCCTGTCTTTCAGTTCCCACTTGCTGCGTTCCCGATTTATTTTCCGAAAACGAACCTGATTGATACGTGAAAAACCTTCAAACAAAGACAAAGTCATATCAAGACCTATCGTTCCTTCTTCAAAAGTCTTTTCTGTATAACCATTGGTATCCGGGTCTATCGAACGCCCGAAACGCTTTCCTGTTTCTGCGTTGGCTACTATGCGGGGAAGAAATGTACCGATAGCGGCAGCATAATCCGTTCGTGCTTCCTTTATGTTAATGGCACTATTCCGTATAGAAGGATTCTGTTTCCATGCCAAACGGATACATTCATCCAAACTCATTGCAGATTGAGCATACGTAATCACGGGCAATAAAAACAATAAAAAGAAAATGTTCCTCATTCTTCAGTATATATGCAATTGTGTTCTATATGAATTAAAAAAGCAAACATAATGCCACAATACTTAAACCACTGATTACAAGACAGATGACATACATTATTTTATCGTTCCCGTCCAATTATTACACACTATAACGTCTAAAAATTGGACGTTATCAATAAAAAGCCACCATGACCTGCGTGCAAACAGCCATTATTCAACGTTCAGGCTATAAATATTACTTAAACGAAACATAGAATAAAGTCATGTTTCAGGAAATGTATCATAAAACGTCTAATTATTGGACACTCTCTTGCAGGGAAAAGTAAAAACGAATATCTTTACCCAAAAACTTAAAGAATCGTTCAACCCAGACAGATCCCCCCAATCTTACATATATGGAAACCGGAACTATTTTAATAGTAGATGATAATAAAAGTGTGTTGGCTTCGCTGGAACTTTTACTCGAAAATGAATTCAGTACAGTCCGCACAGCTGCCAATCCTAATCAAATAACAACACTGCTCACTACCACTTCCATTGATATCGTAATTCTCGATATGAATTTTTCGGCCGGTATCAATAACGGCAACGAAGGACTATACTGGCTGAAACATATTCACGAAATCCGCCCCGCACTCCCTGTGGTAATGTTAACTGCTTACGGAGATGTGGAACTAGCCGTAAAAGCTTTGAAGAACGGAGCTACCGACTTCTTCTCAAACCTTGGGATAACCGGACACTGGTTCAGAAAATAAAGGAAGCATACAATAATAAATCGAACAGGAAAAGTTCCTCAAAATCAAAAAACTCAATCGTAGGATCCGGCAATCCGAACAAACCTGAAATGCTGATAGGGCATTCTCCCGCCATGCTACAATTAATAAAGGTAGTCAATAAAGTAGCCAGGACCGACGCAATATTCTGATAACCGGAGAAAACGGGACCGGAAAGGAAATGCTGGCCAGAGAAATACACCGCCTGTCTTCACGCAATACTCGTCCCATGTCAAGTATCGACATGGGAGCTATCAGTGAATCCCTTTTTGAGAGCGAGCTTTTCGGTCACGAGCGCGGAGCTTTTACGGACGCTTACGAAAGCCGTCCGGGAAAATTCGAAGCTGCCAGCGGCAGTTCGCTTTTTATGGATGAGATTGGAAATCTTCCCCTTGCACTACAAGCCAAATTACTGACTGTACTACAAAACAGGAATATCACCCGAATTGGAAGTAATAAAGTCGTCCCCGTTGATATACGACTCATTTCCGCCACCAATAAAGACATCCCGGAAATGGTGAAACAAGGATTATTCCGCGAAGATTTATTCTACCGTATCAACACTATCCACCTTGAAATTCCTCCATTACGAGAACGAGGAAACGACATACTCCTGTTCGTCGAAACCTTTCTCCACCGTTTCGCTTCGAAATACCACGCCCGGAAATGCGAATGCATGAGCAAACAATAGAGAAACTACGCTCTTACCACTGGCCGGGCAATATCCGGGAACTGCAGCACGCTATCGAGAAAGCCGTTATCTTGTGTGAAGGCAACGTGATACGCCCCAAAGACATTTTGGTAAAACAAACCTGGAAGCCGCAAACCACCAGCACTGTCCCCAATTTGGAAGAAGTGGAAAGGCAAGCCATTGAAACAGCCATTCTGCAAAATAATGGCAACCTGACTGCCGCCGCCGAACAATTGGGAATCAGCCGTCAGACACTCTATAACAAACTAAAACGTTTCAAACTCTGAACAGCATGATATTCAGCCGACACATCTATTGGGTTATACTACTACACGTCATGCTTATCCTCGTCACCTCGGGAACAGGCGCCTGGCTTATCATCTCACAACGCGGATTTGTAATAGGCACATTACTAATTACCTGTTCCCTCTTCCAAATCAGCAGGCTGGTAAATAAACTAAATTCATTCAACCAAAAGTTGCGTGTCTTTTTCGATGCCATAGAAGACAAGGATAATATGCTTTACTTTCCCGAACAAAACGTTAGTAAAGAACAGGAAAAACTGAACCGCTCTCTCAACCGCATCAATTTCCTGCTCGCCAAAACTCAATCAGAATATTCCAAACAGGAACACTTCTACCGCTCACTCTTGGAAGAAGTGCCCAGCGGTGTATTAGCATGGGATTCTACCGGAAAAATAATCATAGCAAACAGCACTGCCCTTTCCTTATTAGACTGCCAGCAATTAACCCGATACCGACAACTGGAATCCTTACTGCAAGAAAAAGGCAAAAAGGAGCACCTCAGTCTTTCACAAAGCCGGATGAAACTACAAGATGAAACAATAACTCTCTTGTCTATCAAGGATATCGGTGACGAACTTAGCGACAAAGAAAGTGAATCGTGGAACAAACTAAGCCACGTGCTCACTCATGAAATAATGAACACCATTGCTCCCATTATCTCCCTGTCACAAACACTGTCCACCTATCCGGACATCAACGAAAAAGCAGTTCGCGGACTTCGCATCATTCAAGCACAAAGCGAACGTTTATTGCAATTTACCGAATCCTTCCGTCACCTCTCCTACCTGCCAAAACCCGAAAAGAAACTTTTCTCACTTACGGCAACCCTGCAAAATCTCTGGGAACTCTTATCCGGCGACTTCAAAGAAAGCAATATCATCTTCACACTGACCTGCGAACCTAAAACGATTTATATGAAAGGTGACGAGAACCAACTCTCCCAAGTCCTGCTCAACCTTCTGAAAAACTCCATGCAAGCACTGGAAGGAAAAGAAAAAGGCAGAATCAGCATCCATGCACAACAAGACGAACACATATCTATTGACATTGCGGACAACGGCCCGGGTATTCCGCCTGAATTACAGGAAAAGATATTTATTCCTTTTTTTACCACCAAATCTGAAGGCAGCGGTATCGGATTAAGCCTATGCAAACAAATTATCCGCCTTCACGACGGGCATCTCACCATTCAGGAAAGCAATCCCGCAAAACAATTTTTCATATTGATATGCCATTATAAAACAAACCTTTCCGGTGCTTTTCGTGTTTATTATTATATAAACGAATGAATCGCACGATATGAGCATCAAAGAACAATACTGGAAATATTCCCTCATTGTCATTATTCTATTTATGGGAGTTATCATCTTCCGGCAAATCACTCCTTTTTTGGGAGGATTACTGGGAGCATTAACTATGTATATACTTGTACGCACACACATGAATCATCTGACAGAAAAGCGGAAAATGAAACGCAACATCAGTGCATTACTGATTACGGCAGAAACCATTATGGTGTTTCTTGTTCCGCTGGGATTAACAATCTGGCTGGTGGTAAACAAACTTCAGGATATAAATCTGGCTCCGCAAACCTTTATCGAACCCATTCAGCAAGTAGCAGAATTTATTAAAGAAAAGACCGGTTATGATGTATTGGGAAAAGATACGCTATCATTCATCGTATCTATCCTCCCCCGTGTCGGACAGATAATTATGGAAGGCGCCAGCAGCCTTGCAGTCAATCTATTCGTCATGATATTCGTGCTTTACTTTATGCTGATAGGAGGAAAAAAAATGGAAGCATACGTCAACGACATTCTTCCTTTTAATGAGGCAAATACGCAGGAAGTCATTCGTGAGATTAACATGATTGTACGTTCCAATGCTATCGGCATTCCTCTGCTGGCTATCATTCAGGGAGGCGTCGCATGATAGGCTATCTTATTTTCGGAGCGCCCAATATACTATTATTAGGTTTCCTCACCTGCTTCGCAACTATTATTCCAATGGTAGGTACAGCATTGGTATGGTTTCCCGTAGCCGCTTATCTGGCTATTAGCGGAGACTGGTTCCATGCAATCGGGCTCGCTGCATACGGAGCCATCGTCGTGTCACAATCCGACAACCTGATCCGATTTATCCTTCAAAAGAAAATGGCGGACACACATCCGCTCATCACTATTTTCGGAGTTGTCATCGGTTTGCCGTTATTCGGATTTATGGGGGTCATCTTCGGTCCGTTATTACTCTCGCTATTCTTCCTTTTCGTGAATATGTTCAAGAAAGAATATCTGGATTTGCGAAATAACCTTCCTTCAAGATGAGGGAACTATCGAAAAAATGCGTACTTTTGCGGGCGTAAAAACGACACTTAAATTCAATGGAAGCATTTACATTCAATACTGCCGAACTGATTCTTTTATCGGCGGCAGGTATTCTTTTTATCATTCAACTTATTTACTATTTCGGTTTGTACAATCGGATACACGTTCGTAATAAGACTGTACGCAAAGAGGAAACCCACTTCTCACGGGAATTGCCTCCACTTTCCGTCATTCTTTGTGCACGCAATGAAGCTGATAACCTGCGTAAAATTCTGCCTGCTATTCTGGAACAAGATTACCCGCAGTTCGAAGTCATTGTTATCAATGACGCTTCCACTGATGAAACAGAAGATGTGCTGGGATACATGGAAGAAAAATATCCTCATCTCTACCATAGTTTTACACCGGACAGCGCCCGCTATATCAGCCACAAGAAACTGGCCCTGACATTAGGTATCAAAGCCAGCAAGCACGACTGGCTTGTATTTACGGAAACCAACTGTATGCCTGCAAGTAACCAATGGCTGAAACTTATGGCGCGCAACTTCACTTCGCAAACGCAAATCGTATTGGGGTACAGCGGATACGACCGTATCAAAGGCTGGTTACACAAACGTATCGCATTCGATACATTATTTCAGTCTTTACGTTATCTGGGGTTCGCCTTGGCCGGAAACCCCTATATGGGTATCGGTCGTAACATGGCTTACCGTAAAGAATTATTCTTCAAACAAAAAGGATATTCCAAATATCTGAACCTGCAACGCGGAGAAGATGACTTGTTCATTAATCAAATAGTAACCAAAACGAATACGCGCGTAGAAACTGACTTCAACGCTACGATGCGTATACAGCCCGTCTATCGCTACAAAGACTGGAAGGAAGAAAAAGTTAGTTATATGGCTACCGCACGCTTCTACCGTGGAGCACAACGTTACCTGTCGGGATTCGAAACATTTTCCCGCCTGTTATTCTATGTCGCCTGTATGGCAGGTATCGTATTCGGCATACTCAACTTTCATTGGCTGGTAGCAGGTATTGCATTATTGATATGGCTGCTTCGTTACATAACGCAAGCTATTGTGATTAACCGGACAGCCAAAGAAATGGGGGGAGGCAGAAAATATTATTTCTCATTGCCCATATTCGATATTCTCCAACCGATACAATCTCTTAATTTCAAGCTATGCCGCCTTTTCCGAGGGAAAGGTGATTTTATGAGAAGATAATAAACCTGTTTACTTATATCCGGAAGGAAGACTTACTCATATCGCATAGAGTTTGCCGGATTGATTTTCGTTATCAGGAAAGAAGGACCGATCAACATCAGCACCGACGACAACAATGTACCGATATTAATCAAAAGAAAAAGCCAGATATTGAAAGAGACCGATACTGTATCGACATAATAACTTTCCGGGTCGAGTTTGAGAATTCCGAATTGAGATTGAATAAAGTAGAATGCCAGACCGATCACGTTTCCCCAAAGCATTCCTTTTCCGATAAGAAAAACAGAGAACCAAAGAAACGTCTTACGAATAGTGAAATTGTCAGCTCCCAACGCTTTCAGGATTCCTATCATATTAGTACGTTCAATGATAATAATCAATAGACCGGAAATCATGGTAAATCCGGCAACCCCTATCATTAAGAACAAAATCACCCATACATTCATATCCAATAAGCCAAGCCATTCAAATATCTGGGGATTCAGTTGTTCAATATTCCGTACATAATATATGCCTCCAAACTTATCCCGCTGACTATCGGTATCAATAGCGATTCATAAGTTACGTCTTCCAACTTATCATAATCACGAACCTGCAATTCCACTCCGCTCACCTGCTCCCGCTGCCAACCGTTCAAGCGGTTCACCAGATTGAGATCAGTCAATAAAAAAAGATTATCATACTCGGAGAAGTTAGTCTGATAGATTCCGGCAATCGTCAAACGACGGGCACGAACCTCATCTTGTATATAATAGGTATAAATTTATCTCCTAGCTTCAACTTCATCTTAGTAGCCAAAGCCTTGGAAATAAGCACCTGATTGGAAGATACAGAATCACTGAAAACGGGAATTTCTCCTTCGACCAGATATTCCTTCATAAAGCGGGAATCAAATTCCGGTCCAACACCCTTCAGCACCATTCCCTGAAAGGCGTCGTCTGTTTTTATCATTCCCGGTTTGGTGGAATAACGTTGTACATGACTCACTTCAGGATAATCGGAAAGGGCGGCAATCAAACTATCGCCAGCAACAATCGGATGTGTCTCATAAGAATTGACCGCATCCAGATTCGTTATCTGGATATGCGAGCCAAATCCAATGACCTTATTTCTCACTTCACTTTTAAACCCGATCACTACCGCTACCGCTATAATCATTACAGCCAGTCCGATAGCAATACCCGCCATAGCATGAGGACCGCAGGACGTGATACCTGCTTTCCGCCATCGCTTTCACGATAGATACGCCGGGCTATGAAAAGTGATAGAGACATCTTTTATTCCGTTCTTCCCGGATACGCCTCCAAAGCCTTTTGCAAGACAAAAAGCGCACGGGTCAAGTCTTCTTTTTTCAATACATAAGCAATACGAACCTCGTTGATACCGGAGCCCGGAGTGGTATAGAAACCGGAAGCCGGAGCCATAAAGACTGTCTGCCCTTCGTACTCAAAGTCCGAAAGACACCAGGCACAGAACTTATCCGAATCATCTACCGGAAGTTTCGCCACCGTGTAGAAAGCTCCCATAGGAATCGGAGAATAAACACCCGGAATGCGGTTCAATCCGTCAATGAGGCATTTACGACGTTCCACATATTCATCATAGGTCTCACGTGAATATTCTTCCGGAGCATCCAATGAACCTCGGCAGCAATCTGTCCGATCAAAGGGGGACTCAAACGAGCCTGACAGAACTTCA
>ENA-OQCK01000724-OQCK01000724.1-human-gut-metagenome-genome-assembly--contig:-NODE-724-length-15642-cov-1.863358_pt1 | contig 15642 bp, 22 predicted proteins | sample MGYA00242498_ERZ504578 | MGnify/ENA primary metagenome ERZ504578 (study PRJEB26092, sample SAMD00036229) | human gut metagenome | host: Homo sapiens | study: EMG produced TPA metagenomics assembly of...
GTGTATTAAAGAAATCATATCAGGAAGCTCTTCCCCAATTAAAGGTCTGCACCAATCTAAAAATGCCTGTGTAACACCGTTTCCTTCTTCATTGATAAACTCATCCGGCATTTTCTTTCATACATCATAACTTCATCAATATCCACTAAAAATGGTTTCATTTCATAAGGATTTTCAGAGACTCTGGAAATGCCACCATTTTTCCTGACTCACCATCCAAAGCTGCTCTGCATGCCAGTTCTCCTGCCATTTGTGCTTCTTCAATATCAACCTGACTCTGCATGAAAATAGATGCTCTGCCTAAAAGTCCCGGTTTTTCGCCTCTTGCTTTATAACCCAGTTTCTGGATAACCAGATTTGCCAGATGGGAGCTTACATCCCCGAAATAAGTCGCACGTTCTGTTTTAAATACAGGTTTTACAATAGGTTTTCCTTCTTTATCTGTCAAACCTTCGCTGGCAACTACCAAAATTCCAGATTTTTTTTCTAAAAGCTTTTTCACATCTTCAATAAATTTATCTTCATCAAATGCTCTTTCAGGAAGATAAATTAAATCCGGTGCGTATCCCTTTTCTCCTGCCAGCGCACTGGAAGCTGTAATCCATCCTGCATTTCTGCCTGACGCTTCCATGACCACTACATGAATAGGTAAAGAACGTACATCTGCCGCTAATTCCTGTGTACAGGCAGCCATATATCTTGCTGCGCTTCCAAATCCCGGACTATGGTCTGTTACTGCAATATCGTTATCCGTTGTTTTTGGAATTCCCATAACTTTTACATCAAGTCCACGTTTCTGACATGTTTTATGTAGCTTTCCACAGGTATCCATGGTTCCGTTTCCACCATTAAACAACACATATTTAATATTTTCTTCTTCCAGAATATCCGCCATTTTTTCATAATGCTCCTGCTCAATGGGATCTCTGGACGTTCCGATTGCAGTACCCGGAGTCTGCAATAAAAGTTTCAATTTTCTTCCGGCACATTTTCCAATTCCAGAAAGTCTTTTTTTAAGAATCCGCCTGTACCATTGTTTGCGCCATAAATATGTCCCAATTTCAATCTGATTTTTTTGCTTCTTTTATTGCACCATACAAGGAACCATTCATTACTGCGGTAGGACCGCCTCCATGTACAATCAATAAGTTTTCCGCCATATCTTTTCTCCTCCAAACTTGCCGACATATAAAAATACCTTACAGCACTACACATGCTGCAAGGTATCTTAAAATTTCAACAGCTTAATATTTTACAGTCATGTCTGGCAATTCATTTTTTAGGTCAATTATTTTCCTGCTTCTGTCATAATGTCAAACAATACATAGTCATCAACCGGAGCTTCTTCTGTAATCTTACCGTTGTCTAAGAAGTTTTTCTGCTGAATTTCATAGTATCCTTTTACGCTTCCGTCTTCAACGCCTTTTAACAGTTCTTCAGATGTAAGCCATGCACCGTCTGTTGTCTGTCCCATTGCTGTTTCAACATCTGTTTTTGTTTCATTTGCTACATATCCTGCAACTTCTTCAAAGTTTTCTTCTTTTGCACCGAAGTCCATTGCTTTGTAGAGTGCTTTTGTAAATCTTACTAATAAGTCTTTGTTCTTTTCAGCGTATTCAGGCATACATACCCAGCTTGCAGGGTCTGCTGCGATATCAGAGAAATCTGCATTACTTACAAATACCTGTGCGTCATCACCTAATTCATCTGTGATAACTTTTGTATTTGGTGACCATGGAGCACAAGCATCAATAGAACCGGAAATCATAGCGCTTGGCATATTTGTAACTTCCATGTTGTAAGCTTCAATGTCATCCATTGTAAGACCAACAGAGTCTAATGCACGTAATAAGATTGTTTCAGATGATGTACCGGAAGCATAAGCTACTTTTTTGCCCTTTAAGTCTTCCAGAGAATTTACTCCATGAGATTTTAAGCCCATTACACAGTCAGCATCACCCAACTGCTGGAAGCAGAATACGTCAACATTACCCTGAATTGCAAGAGTATGAGCACCAGGTCCGATGTAAGCTACGTCCATAGAACCGGACTCCATAGCAGCGATTTCTGTTGGACCATCATCAAATTTTGTCATTTTTACTTCGATACCCTGTTCTTCAAAGTATCCTTTTTCTTTTGCTGTTGTAACTACCCATAAAGAAGCGTAGTTTGGCATGTAAGCCACGTTTACAACATCAAGCTCTTTTTTCTCTTCCTTGTCGTCTTTTGCTTCTGTTTTTGTATCTTCCTTTTTTGGTTCTTCAGAGCTTCCGCCACAGCCTGCCAGCATAGACATTGCTGTTACTCCTACTAAAGCATGGATAATAATTTCTTCTTCATTTTAAGTTCCTCCTTAAAAATATAGTTTTTATTCTCACCGGGCTTCTGCCCCTTTGTAAGTTCTGAATTATTTTCTTACTTCCAGATATTCCTGATATACCTGTCCCCAGATATGATTTTTCAGTTCAATAAATCGGTCGCTCATCTTTGTTTCCTGATCTCTTGGATACGGAATATCAATATCTACCACTTCTTTAATACGTCCCGGACGGGCGCTCATAATTACAACTCTTGTTGCAAGAACAATCGCTTCTTCAATATCATGTGTAACGAAGAAACATGTTTTGTTTTCTTCCTGCCATGCTTTTAAAAGTTCTGACTGAAGCTGTGTTCTTGTCTGCGCATCCAGCGCTCCGAAAGGCTCATCCATCAGAAGTACTTCCGGGTTCATTGCATAGCTCTTGCAATGGCAACACGCTGTTTCATACCGCCGGATAATTCCTTTGGATAAGAGTCGGCAAATTTTTCCAATTCAACCATTTTCAAATATTTCATTGCAATGGCATCACATTCTTCTTTGGAAAGTCCCTTTAATTTCAAGCCGAATTCAACATTTTTCTTTACTGTCAGCCATGGGAACAATGCGTACTGCTGGAAAACAACGCCTCTGTCCGTTCCTGTTCCGCTGATTGGCTTTCCGTCCACTAAAATCTGTCCGCTTGTAGGCTCTAACAATCCTGCGATAATATTTAATAATGTAGATTTACCGCATCCGGATGGTCCGATTACACAAATAAATTCATTTTCTTTAATATCAAAATCCACACCGTTTAAAGCAACAACCTCACCTTTTCGTGTGTTGTATTTCTTTTCACGCCCTGAATACTTACTTTTATATTTCCCTCTTTTCCTGCCATGATGTTAACTTCCTTTCAAGTATTTAAGAACTTTCTCAGCCAGCATACCGATAACACCGAGAATAATGATGTAGAGAAGCATTGGTGTTGTTTCATAGGAGTTTGCCAAGGATTTAATTCTCATACCAGACCCGCAATCGCTCCTGTTGACTCTGCTGCAATCAATGTTGTAAGTGCTGTTGAAATACCAAGTCTTATTGCTGTAATAATGAATGGTGTTGTTGCCGGGAAGATAACCTTCACGAACAGATTTGCATCATTTGCACCTAACACTCTTGCCGCCTTAATCAGAGTTTCGTCTACGTTGATAACACCCTGGAAAATTGTAACTGTCATAATTAAGAAAGTTGCAAGACAGATAACAATAATCTGTGGTGTACGACCTACACCTACACCGATAACTACCAGCGGTACGTAAGCCAGTGGTGGAATGTTTCTGATAAACTGAATCCATGGCTCTAAGATAAATCTTACCGGACGATACCATGCCATCAAAAACGCTACCGGAACGGAAATTACAAAGCCAAGTAAAATCCCCAGAATACAGAAATCAAACTGCTTGCAATATCTTCTAAAAGAATTCCTCTCTCTACCATGAGCCAATGGATTGTAATACCTTAACCGCATTTGGAAAACATCTGGCAGTCTGTGGAGTAATTGATAAGATTGTCCACACCAGCATTGCTACTACAAATGAAATCAGTAGCATATCCCTTTTGGTATTTTGCCTTATGATGTCGCTCCACCTTTACTTTTTTTTCCCCATTTTAATCCCTCCTTCGTTTCTCTTTTCGTTTCAGCATTTCGTACTAAACTCATTTCTTATTCGTTATTGTATGGTTATTATCCCTATATGGGGTTAAAAATCAATACGATTTTACGCAAAACGTTTGAGCTATTTGTATATTTTCAACAAGCATTTCGCATTAAATTAGTAACTTTATTACGCAAGCACAAAACAAGGCGTTTGGGTACTCATCACTTTTACCCAAACGCCTTGTTTTAAAGGAAATCTATTTACATTTTTTTGTAACGTTCAATCATCTCTTCTAAGGATACCTGCTCAACAAGCGGAGCTTTTCCGAAAGAACCGAATTCTACAATTAAAGTTCCGATTGCTTCTTTTACACCTTTTTCAATCACTTCTACTAAAGCTGCTGTATCATCATCTTTTATTGTACCATACATAACTGTGTCCATAATCGGAGGAAGGAATGCTCTTGGGTCAAACTGGTCTTTCTTTTCCTCCAATAGCTGGTATACGCCTCCAATGGAAGCGCTGTCACGTTTGGAAGGATTGTTTTTAAAGAATTCCTTCATATTTCTTGTAACAGCTAAACGAATATCTGTATCTACGTTGATTTTTCCGATACCGCAAGGAATTGCTGCCTTTAACTCGTCAATGGAAATGCCGTAAGCATTCTGGATATTTCCGCCCAAAGCATTAATTTCATCTACAATGTATTTTGGCACAGTGGATGAACCGTGAGATACCAGAACACCGAAAAGATTTTCGTGCATCATACATTCTTTAATTGCAATCGCAATCTCTTTTCTTAATTTTACATCTTTTCCTTTTGATGCTCCGTGCATAGTTCCGTAAGAAATTGCCAGTGCGTCACAGCCTGTCTTTTTGAAGAACTCCACTGCTTTTAATGGATTTGTGTAAGTAGATGTAGAAGAAAATACATGGTCTTCCACTCCTGCAAGCACACCCAGCTCACCTTCTACCGATACACCTCTTGCATGGGCATATTTAACGACTTCTCTTGTAAGCTCAACGTTTTCATCAAAAGGAAGGGAAGAACCGTCAATCATAACAGAAGTATATCCACCTTCAATCGCCGCTTTACAGGAGTCAAAATTTTTACCGTGGTCTAAGTGAAGAACTACCGGAATAGGTGAGTCTTCCGCAAATTTTTTCACAGCATTTGCGATATTTTTTGCGCCAATTTTCTTATCCTCCAAAGTAGCGTTTAAGAAATCTGTTCTTCCGCCCATAAATCCGTTTGCTAAATCTGCCCCCTGTAAAATCGCGCTGAACGGAACATTTCATGAACTTCAATGGCTGCTTTTGCCTGAGCAACTGCATTTACGTTAAATGCTCCCTGTGCAAAATGGTATTTGTCAACAGTTTCCAATAATGGTCTTAATGGTATTAATGGCATAATTTTTCTCCTTTTATCTCTCTATTTTCTTTCCTTTTACAAAAGTATCTACAATATTATAGCCTTCGTCTACAATAAGGATATCCGCATCTTTTCCGGCTTCCAGGCTTCCGATTTTATCATCTACGCCTAAAGCTTTGCAGGTTCATTGTTAAGAGCGGAAGAACGTCTTCCATTTCTGCCCCTGTAAATCAATCAGTCGTTTCAGCGCTGTTCCTGTTGTCAAGGTACTTCCTGCACGAACGCCGTTTGATTTCAATTTTGCATCTCCATCCTCAACTACAACATCATTGACACCCAGCTTATATTCTCCGTCCGGAAGTCCTGCTGCCATAATAGAGTCTGTCACCGCAACAACTTTATCATATCCTTTTGCTTTTAAAAACAGCCTTACGCTGCCCGGATGCAAATGACGTCCGTCACAAATTGCCTCACAATAAATATCAGACTCCAGAGCCGCTCCCATCATTGACGGAAAATGCTGATGAAATAATTTCATGGCATTGCAGGTATGCGTACATGCAGCCGCTCCGTTTTCAATACATTTCATAGCTGTTTCATAATCTGCTCCGGAATGTCCGATTGCAACGGTAATTCCCAATTTTTTCATTTCCGGTACAGCTTCGGGAATACCTTCTACTTCCGGTGAAACTGTAATGTAGCGAATATTTCCTTCCGCTTCTTCCTGATATTCTTTTAAAAGCTCCATATCTGCTTTTCTTAAAAGCTCTTCCGGCATAGCGCCTTTAAATTCTACGGAAAGAAACGGTCCTTCCAAATGGATACCCAAAAGATTTGCACAATTTGCGTGATCTTTTTGATGTTTTAATGCTTCGTGAATACATTTGGTTGTTTGTTCTTTTGTATCTGTTAAAATAGAACAAAGCCATGAGGTTGTCCCTTGAAGCGCAAAGAAATGACCGATTTTTCAAAATCATCCTTCAACGCATCATTTACGTCTACGCCGCATCCTCCATGGGTATGCACATCAATAAATCCCGGTATTACGGATTTTCCGGAAGCATCGTAAATATTTCCTTGTCTTTCTCCCTGTCCCGGACTGCAGATTTCGCAAATTTTTTCCATCTTCTATACACAAATCTTTTCTTTCCATACGGCGTTTGTCATAGTGATACACATAACCGTTGGTAATCCAGGTTTTCATAGTTTTATCCCTCCAATGCGGCTACAAACTCTGTAATTTTCAGATTGATATCCTGATGATTTGTCAGCAGAGATACCGGAAAATCAGAGGTAGCTTCTCCGTAAGCAGTTCTTCTTACCACAGCTCTGTGCCAGTTTCTGAAGCATCCCAGGCGAATTTTCTGGCATGGGCAATTTCATAAATACCGATAGTCACACAATATTTCGGCATATCTTCTAACGCACCGTTAAAATCTCCAATAGCATTTGCTGTTCTTGTTTCTTTTGTAATGTCCAAACTCTTGTTTTCTGAGCCAGAAATTCTTCGTTACTTAAAGATGCATCTGCTTCATTAAAAGCAACATGGCCATTGATACCGATGCCTCCAAAGCAAATATCAACACCGCCCAATTTTTCAATCAACTGAGGAATATATTCTACATTTTCAGGATCTGGAAATACTCTCTGTTCTTCCGGCATAACCAATTCCGGATCAATCTGACTATATACGGTTCTGTTCATAAATCCACGGAAACTCAGAGGATGTGTTTCCGGAACCCATTTCTTATCATCATCCAGATATTCATCCATATTGATAAACCATACATTTTTCAGACTGATTTTTTCCTTATTTACCATTTCTACAAAATAAGGATACTGTCCTACCGGACCTACCGGACAAATAAATACAGTTTTCTTTCCTTCTGCATTATTTTTCTTAATTTCCTCTGTCATTTCCTCTGCCATAGATTGAAATACCGCTGCATTATCTTCCATTACAATCACTGGCAGTTTCGCTCCTTTGTTTAAAAGCTCCTCCTTTGTGTAAGTATAATACTCATGTTTCGTCATTTCAAACAATCCTCCCTTGTTTTTGCATTGTCAATCCTTTCATATCTAAGATTATACGATAAGTATTTTTCATTTTCAACAAACCTTTTCTTAAATATTGCGTTTTTTTCTACTCAATTTTATGCAAACGTTATCCTAAATTCCATTGTTTTATTCGTCATTTCAGTTATAATATATCTATAATATTGCTATTGTATTGTGAGGTTTTAATATGACACTAAAAGAAATCGCAAAAGAAGCTAATGTTTCTATCTCTACTGTTTCCAGAGTTATTAATCAAAAAAACACAAAAGCTGCCAGTCCAGAAGTACAAGAACGCATCTGGAACATCGTGAGAAAAAGCGATATACGCCTAATTCTACTGCACGCGCTTTAAAGCTTGGGCCAACAACTCCCTCTATAGAAGTGCCTGCACGCACAATTGCCTGTATTTATGCAAGGGGAGATTCTGCAGTTTCCGATCTTTTCTTTTCCCATATTGCAAAGGCCATTGAACAAGAGGCTTTTAAAAGCAACTTTTTCATCAAACACTCTTTCACCGCATTGGATTTAGAAAATCCGGATGTAACTCTTAGAATTGCCAACTCCCCTGTAGATGGAGCTGTTATTTTAGGACGATATGATGAACGTATTTTAAAACTTTTCACCAAAAATTATAAGCATATTATCTATGCCGGATTAAATCCCATGGATGATAAATACGATCAAGTTGTATGCGATGGAAAAGAACTTACCTTTAGCGCTGTTTCTTATCTCCACGAATTAGGACACACAAAAATCGGTTACATTGGAGAACAAAATAACGAAATCCGCTACACTGCATTTAAGGATGCCTTAAACGCTCTGGGGTTGCCCTTCTCACAGAGAAATGCAGCCAATGTAAAGCTTTCTCACGAAGGCGGTTATCAGGGAGCTCTTCATTTAATCAATGCAAAAGCTGATATTACTGCTGTTTTTTGCGCAATGATAACACTGCCATTGGTGCAATCCGTGCATTTCGGGAGCATGGCTACCGTATTCCCGAAGATATTTCTGTAATTGGTGTAGACGACATTGAAACAGCTCAATATCTTTCACCAATGCTTACCACCGTCCATATTCCTTTAGAAGAAATGGGCAGAATGACAGCAAAAATTCTTATTGACCGCATCACCGGCGGACACCGTATTCCTTTAAAAACAGTGCTGCCTTATTACATAGCCAAAAGGATACCTGCGGCAAAGTGCCGAGAAACCGAAAATAACATCAGGAGGACTTTATTATGAAAAAAGCACTTTATTTTGACTGTGCATCAGGAATTAGCGGAGATATGTCTGTGGCTGCTTTGCTTGACTTGGGTGCGGATAAAAAAATGCTTTTAGACACCTTAGACAACTTAAAACTTTCCGGATATAAAATTGAAATTTCAGAAGTGGAAAAATCAGGCATTGCTGCCTGTGACTTCAACGTTTTGTTAGATAAAGAACACGAAAATCACGACCATGATATGGAATACCTCCATGGTGACAACCATGAACACAGCCATGCAGAGTGCCATCACGAACATGAGCATCAACACAGCGCCCATACACTTCATCATGAACATCGGAGCTTGCCAGACATTCTTACGATTTTAGAAAATAGCTCTATGACAGCAGGTGCAAAAGCCATGGCTTCTAAAATTTTTGAAATTCTTGCCGAAGGAGAAGCCCGTGCTCATCGTGTTCCAAAAGAACAGGTACATTTTCACGAAGTAGGAGCCGTAGACTCTATTGTTGATATTGCCGCATTTGCAATCTGCATGGATTTTCTGGGATATGAAGAAGTTTTTCTGCCTGTATTAAAAGAAGGACAGGGCACAATTCGCTGTCAGCATGGAATTCTTCCTATTCCTGTTCCAGCTACTTCTAATATTGTATGTACGCATAAGCTTCCTCTGTCTATCCTGCCTGTACAGGGAGAGCTTGTAACACCTACCGGCGCTGCAATTGCTGCTGCAATTACAACTTCTTATACTCTGCCGGAAATCTTTCAGATTAATAAAATCGGCGTAGGTGCAGGAAAAAGAGAGTATGAAGTTCCGGGGATTTTGCGAGTGATGGAAATTCAGTATTGATAAGAAGCTGTCATTTTAAGTACATATAAGGAATATCTATACATTTTGCGCTCAGTCTGCGCTCACTTTGAGTTTGCAATCTCAAAGCGTGCTCAACAAATTCGCTAAAAATGTATAGATATTCCTAAATACTCCCTAATACAACAGTTCCTATTTTTTCTCGTAAGTTAAAAATTCATACTCAATATCAAAATAGGTCTGTTCTTCGCTTCTTTCTGTCACCTTCCACTCCGGCATCTCATCCAGATTAGGAAAAAAGCATCTGCTTCATAAGCAAAATCAATTTTTGTCACATGAGCTTTATCACAATATGGCAAAAACTGTTTATAAATACTGTCTCCGCCAATAACATATAAGTCTTCTGCATCATATTTTTTTATTTCTTCTAAAACTTCTTCTACACTATGAAGAACAATGGCATCTTTAACTTTATAATTTTTATCTCGTGTAAGTACAATATTCACTCTGTTTTTCAAAGGAAGTCCGTTAGGAAATGTTTCCAATGTCTTTCTTCCTAAAATAACCACTTTTCCTGTTGTCGTGGTACGGAAAAAACTTCATATCTGCAGGAATACTTACTAAAAGCTTATTGTCCTTTCCTATTCCCCAATTTCTATCTACTGCTACAATTAAATTCATTTTCCATTCCTCCTTATACTGCGATTGGTATATCTTTAATCTGCGGTCCTGCCTGATAATTTTCCACAATTAAATCATCTGTGGTAAACTGATAAAAATCTTTTACTTCCGGATTTAACCGTACCTTTGGCGCCGGAAATGTCTCTCTCTTAATCAGTTCTTGAATAACCGGCACATGTCTGTCATAAATATGAGCATCTGCAATGACATGAACCAATTCTCCCGGTATCATATCATTTACCTGTGCAACCATCATTAGCAAAATCGCATACTGGCATACGTTCCAGTTATTTGCTGCCAGAATATCCTGTGAACGCTGGTTCAGCACTCCGTTCAACACTAATTTTTCACTGTCTTTTTCTTTGGTTACATTATAGGTCATACTATAACAACAAGGATCTAAAGCGCCACTGTGAAGATATTCAAACTGATATAGATTTGTCATAATTCTTCTGCTGTATGGATTTTCCTTCAGCTGTTTTAAAACATAATCCATCTGGTCTGTTTCTTCACCTTTATAAAGAAATTTTCTTCCTACCACATCTCCGTAACAAGTACCGATAGAACCATCTTCATCTGCCCATGCATCCCATATATGTCCGTTTAAATCATGGATATTATTGGATTTTCTCTGGTAAATCCAAAGAATTTCATCCATGCAGGTTTTTAAAGCTGTCTTTCTCAGTGTCAATGCCGGAAATTCTTTCCGTAAGTCATAGCGGTTTACCACGCCAAATCTCTTAATTGTATATGCATATTCTCCTGTGTCTTCCCATTTTGGTCTAACCTTTTCTCCTTGGGTATCTGTGCCATTTTCCAAAATATCCTGACACATTCGGATAAATAAATCATCTGCTAAACTCATGAAATTTTCCTTTCTTTCGCATTTTTATATTTTGATTATACTCTATCTTGTCCTGTTTTCCAACACAAAAACGTATCCTTCCACACTTTACAAATACGAAAAAAGTGATACTCTTTTAAAATCTTTATGAAAGGAGTTTTTCATGAATTTATCATCTATTGTCTCAAACCTTTGTCTTTTTTACCGGCACTTGCTGTTATGTATATGATTTTCAGCTTTTCCGGTCAAACCGGTACAGAGTCTGGAAGTCTCAGCCATGAAATCAGTTATCAAATTGTATCGGTTGCAGACAAGATTTTAAATAAAAATCTGACAGAAATGAAAAGCAAATCTATACAGACCGAATTGAACACCCTGTAAGAAAGCTTGCTCACATGACAGAATACTGTATTCTGGCTCTTTGTGTTTCTTTTCCTCTCTATGTATATGGTGTGAGAGGTTTTCTCCTATTCCTGTTAGCGGGACTGTTTTGCGTGGGATTTGCCTGCACAGATGAATTTCACCAATCCTTTGTAGCAGGTCGAGGACCTTCAAAAAAGATGTACTAATTGACAGTACAGGGGCTCTTATCGGAATTCTGGCAGTGCAGATTTTCTGTCATGGATTTTACGTTCAAAAAACACAAATAAAGGCAAAAGGGACTTCTTGCAAATTATTGCGCCAGTCCCTTTCCATTATTTTCAAAATATATTTCTTACATATTAAACAAATCCGCATGTGTTCCCGTATCAACTAATGTAAGCGTCAAAATATCATTCTCGATCAGATAAATAAGCAGCCAATCTGGTTGTATATGACATTCACGAAAATTTTTATATTTTCCTTTCAACTCATGGTCACGATATTTTTTATCAAGTTCTTCTCCACTTTGAAGTATATTTACTACTTCTTCTAATAAACTAATATTTAGTCCTCTTTTTTTGGCGAGCTTTAAACTCTTTTTTAAACTTTCCCGTTAAAATTAAATCATACATCATATATCCATATCCTCTAATGCTTCAGAGAAACTTGAATATTTTTTTTGTATTTGGATTTTTGCTCAAAGCTTCTGCTTCTTCCATAGCTGCAAGCACTTCTGGTTTATATTGAGGATATTTTACTTGAAATGGTAATCCTCCTTGCAAGACAACCTGTTTCAAAAAAAATATTTACTGCACTGCTCAAGTCAAGTCCTAACTCATTTAATAGCTCTGTTGCTGCCTGTTTTGTATTACTATCTATTCGGATGCTGGTTGTAACATTTTTCATAATCAATGCACTCCTTTCTTTATATTAAATATATTATTACATATTAAATACATTGTCAATTATCTTGAACATTTTTTATTACATAAAAAGCTGTTGTAAGAAACATACAACTTATATATTCCCTACAACAGCCATATTCATTTACCATCTTACAGAAACATCTCCCGAAGGAAAAATTTCTTCTTCATCTTTCTCATTAATTGCCAGCAGCTTTCCATCAGAAAGTATTTCTTTGGCAATCACTTCCCGTTTGGTTTCTCCAAAAATAATCTGGATTTTCTTCCCCGGAACAATATTTCTGCTAATGTATTCTTGTGGAATTCCTGATTTTTCTGTTTCCAAAAGCAACTGATTCACAAGTTCACCTACCAGTTGTTTTTATCAACTTTCTGTCCATCCGGTAAAATTGCTCCTGCTTTTTCTTTCAACTCTTTTGGAAAGCCTCCTGTGGGCTCATATAAATTCAATCCTATTCCCACAACTACAAATTCAATATCTCCTGTTTCAAAATCTGTCACTGCTTCTGTGAGAATTCCACATACTTTTTTATTTTCCAAATATAAATCGTTTACCCATTTAATTCCCAGAGAAACACCACAACAATTTTTTACAGCCTTGCAGACAGCTACAGCCGCTGCTGCTGTAATTTCCAAGCTTTTCTGAGCTGTTTTTCGGAATATAGAAGAACACTCAAATACAACCCACTATCTTTGGGCGAATAAAATTTTCTTCCCTTTCTTCCTTTTCCCTCTGTTTGTAGCTGAGCTATCACCACAGAGCCATGGGGAAGCTTTTTTCCACTGCCAACTGTTTCATTCGCTGATTGGTAGACGCAATTTCTTTCCATACCTCTACCAGCACCTCTGTATTTTTAAGTTGCAACCGAACCGCTTCCTCCGACAAAATATTATTGTCTTCTTCCAGCAGATATCCTTTGTTGGTTACTGCTGTAATGGAATATCCCTCCTGCTGCAGGCTTTTCATTCCTTTCCATACAGCAGTTCTGGAAACATCCAACATCTTTGCCAGCTCATTTCCTGACAGATATTTCCCTCTATTCTGTTCTAAAAGTTCCAGAAGTCTTGATTTTGTAGACATCACATTCCCTATCTTTCTTCACGGAAATAATTTACACCACAGGATTTGGCTGAGAATTCTCCTTTGAAGAACGCATAGAAGTAATAATCAGCACTAAAATTGTCATGATAAACGGTATCATATCGAAAACAGAGCTTGGGATAACCTGTGGCACATAGTATTTCAATACACTAAATCCACCGAATACCACTGCTGCAATAATTGCTTTATTTGGGTCCCACATAGCAAAAATAACAAGAGCAACTGCAATCCATCCCAAACCATTTACACAGCTTGTTACCCATACACCATTACAGATAATCATGGAACAGTATGCACCTCCTATGGCACAGATACCACCGCCCAGCATCAGATTAATGTATTTCAATTTTGTTACCGGAATTCCTGCTGCATCTGCTGCTGCCGGATTTTCTCCAATAGCACGGATATTTAAACCTGCTTTTGTTTTATGGAGATAAATAGCAGCTAAAATAGCAACCACAATTCCAATATAAACAAAAATATTATAGTTAAAAAACATTTTTCCAATAACCGGAATATCTGTAAGTACCGGAATTTCTACTTTGCCAAGCTTTCCAAAATGTTTTCCGGAAGCTTTAAAGATGTGCTTCCACTTTCTTCTCTTACAAAATCTCCTACAAAATTACTAAATCCAATTCCAAAAACAGTAAGGGTAAGACCTGTAACATTCTGATCTGCCATGAAGTTACTGTAAGAACCGCATAAATCAGAGCAGAAAGCATTCCTGCTACAAAAGCTGCCACAAGAGCGAAAAACAAGTTGTCTGTCCAATAACCTACTACAAATCCGGCTACAGCTCCTATAGACATCATTCCTTCTACACCCAGATTTAAGTGTCCTGCTTTTTCATTGATAATTTCACCTACAATACCGAATAAAATAAGGAGTTCCTGCCAATACCGCGGCCACAAAAAAGTTTCCATAAACTCCAGATCGATCTTTTGCGCCTCGTGGCGGCAGTCTAAAAGGACAAATAGGTTGGTCAGTTGCTCGCGATCGAGGATATAGTTCTCGATGATACGTTTCAATTGCTCCCGGTTCTCCTTGCCTCGTTGGGCGAAGCCATACCCCGGAAGGTCTACCAGATACCACTCGTTATTGATAAGAAAATGATTGATAAGTAAAGTCTTACCCGGTGTTTGAGAAGTCATCGCCAAGCCCTTCTTGTTGGTAAGCATATTGATCAAGGAGGATTTGCCTACATTACTTCGTCCGATGAAGGCATACTCCGGCTTATTACCCTCGGGGCATTTCCTTACGTCTGTGTTACTGATAACAAATTCTGCGCTTTTAATTTCCATAAAATATAAATTAATGAATAATGAGTAAATGAATAATGCGAGGCCTAATTCTCAATTTTCAATTTTCCATTTTCAATTGCTGAAAGCCACAGCCCGGCGAACGTGATGCCTCCGTTTACCATAAGCATCTCGTAGCCGAACGTATAGCCTGCGTATTGTTTCACCAAGAAATCCGTGGCGAGGCAAACTAACGGGGAGGCTATACAGATATAGGGCACGTATTTGTCACGGGCTTTCCGCTTCGTGAAAAGCCCGAAAACAAACAGCCCCAATAGAGGACCATACGTGTACGACGCTATCATGTAGATCGCGTCGATAACGCTCCGGTTATTTACGGCCTTGAACGCCAAGATGATCAAGACGAACAAGACGGATATCATCACGTGTACCTTTAGGCGGGTACGTTTCGCCCTTTTCGCTTCCTCTCTCTGCACGCCGAGGATATCCACGCAAAAAGAGGTGGTGAGCGCTGTCAACGCCGAGTCGGCGCTACTGAAAGCCGCCGCTATGATACCGATCGTAAAGAAGATCAAGATACTTCCGCCCAAGATCCCCGAGGTACAAAACATCGGGAGGATATCGTCGTTGAGGGTTGGCAACTGGATGTTCCGCTGTGCCGCCAATGTCAGTAGCAGTACCCCCAACGCGAGAAACAAGAAGTTGACCGGCGTGAAGGCGAAGCCATATGTGTACATGTTTTTCTGGGCATCCTTCAAGCTCTTGCAGGAGAGGTTCTTTTGCATCATGTCCTGATCTAGCCCGGTCATGACGATCGTGATAAAGATACCGCTGAAGAACTGCTTGAAGAAGTTCTGCGTACTATGCCAATCGCCGAACTCGAAGATCCGGAAATGAGGGCTTTCCACCAAGGTCTGCGCCATACCCCCAAAATCCAGTCCCATCTTGTCCTTCACCTGCCAGATGATCACGATCAACATTGCCACGAGACAAAGGGCCTGCAACGTATCTGTCCAGATGATCGTCTTGATACCGCTCCGGAACGTATATAGCCATA
>ENA-OQCK01000725-OQCK01000725.1-human-gut-metagenome-genome-assembly--contig:-NODE-725-length-15639-cov-2.381833_pt1 | contig 15639 bp, 22 predicted proteins | sample MGYA00242498_ERZ504578 | MGnify/ENA primary metagenome ERZ504578 (study PRJEB26092, sample SAMD00036229) | human gut metagenome | host: Homo sapiens | study: EMG produced TPA metagenomics assembly of...
CCCCAATACTGTCACCAACACATTCCTTTTGTTCATAATCTCCCTGATACAGCCGCACGGGCTGCTGATCCAGTATATCAATTGCAGGTAAAATGATCATACAAACTCCTCCTTAAACCACCGCAGAATCTGCAGTCCGTCTTCTCCGCTTTTTTCAGGATGAAACTGGGCACCAACCACATTGTCCCTGCGTACAAGCCCGGGAATCCGCATCCCGCCATAGCCGCTGTCTGCCAGCAAATCCTCCTTTGCATAATTCTGTGCATAATAGGAATGTACATAATAGACGAACGGACGCTCACTCAGCCGCTCAAATACACTGGATTCCTGACACTGTTCCAGCAGATTCCAGCCGATATGCGGAATGCGCAACCTGCTTTCTGCAGCATCACTCATTTTCACGATGTTGCCCTTCAAAAAGCCGAGTCCCTTGGTATAGCCGTTTTCCTCGCTGTCTTCAAACAGCGCCTGCATGCCCAGACAGATACCGAGCAGCGGTTTTTTCTTTCCTTGAACCTCTTCCTTTAAAGCCGTTATCAAATCACGCTCCTGCAAATGCTTCATGCAGTCCGCAAACGCTCCCACACCCGGCAGAATCAGCTGATCCGCACGCTGTAGGTCTTCCTTTTTATCCGTTACACAGCAGGTACAGCCGATATGCTGTAAGGCATTTTCCACACTGTGCAGATTTCCCATTCCATAATCAAGTATCGCAATCATATTACAGCTTCCCCTTTGTACTCGGCAGCGTATCGCCGCTCACACGAATCGCCGTTTTTAAGGCACGGCCCAGCGCTTTGAAAATCGCCTCCACCTTGTGATGATCATTGGTACCATACACTACAGTTACATGCAGGGTGATGCCTGCCTGAAAGGCAAAGGCACGAAGAAACTCCTCCACCATTTCACAGGAAAACGAACCGATCGTATCCCGCTTCAGCTCACAGTTATACACCAGAAAGCTGCGCCCGCTGATATCCAGTACCACCTGTGCCAGTGTTTCATCCATCGGCAGCAGCATACTGCCATAGCGTTCGATTCCTCTTTTATCCTGCAGGGCTTCCTTCAGGCAGGCTCCCATCGCGATACCGCAATCCTCAACCGTGTGGTGATCACACACCTGTAAATCGCCGTTTGCATGCAGCGTAAGATCAATCCCGGAATGGAAGGAAAACAGCGTCAGCATGTGATCGAAGAAGCCGATGCCTGTATGAATCTCACTGACTCCCGTACCATCCAGATGCATCGTGCAGCTGATGCTTGTTTCTTTGGTATCCCGGCTCAGGCCTGCCGTTCTTGGCGCAAAGCCTGTTTCCTTCGTTTCTGGTGTCATACCGTAACCGCCTTTCTGTCAAATTCCTGTAATACGGATAATACAATGGCATTTTCCGCAGGGGAACCAACCGTAATCCGGAAGCTGTCCTTTCCTTCGTAGTTGCGAATGACAATGCCTTCCTTTTCCATTGCCTTCAACAGCTCCTGCTTATATTTGCTTCTTCCATACAGATAATTCGCCTGACTCGGATAGAAGGTAACGTTTTTTAACTGCTTCAGCTTGTGATACAGCATATCCCGCTCCAGCTGTATTTCCTCCACCAGCAGCTCATATTCCGCCGCATGCCGCAATACGATCACACCGGCCCTTTGTGTTAAAGAGCTGATATTATAAGGAACCAGCACCGGTTTCAATTTCGCAATATTGGATGGACAGCTGATCAGAAAGCCCAGTCGCGCACCGGCAAAGCCATACGCCTTGGATAGGGTTCTGGTCACATACAGGTTATGGTAGGTGTCCAGATACGCCAGCATGCTTTCCTTTGCGAACTCCCCATATGCCTCATCTATGATCACCGGAATACGGGGGAACGCCTCCGCAATTTTACACAGCTGGGCATTGCTTACAAAATGCCCGGTTGGATTGTTCGGATTGGAGAACAGCACCATATCCACATGATGCTCCCGCCCAAATTCTATAAAATCCGCAATGCTGAAGGAACCATCCTGCTCACATGGAAATTTCACAACCTCACTCTCATGCATGGATGCATAATAATCATACATGGAGAAGTCCGGAGACAGGGTCAGTAATTTCTTACCTTTTCCCAGGAAATAGCCAATCATGAGCCCCAGCATTTCATCGCTGCCATTCCCTGCGATCAGATAACCAGCATCTAATTTTTTTACATTCGCATATGCCTGTATGAGCTCCCTGCTGGATTCATCCGGATAGCGGTTAAACTCCAGCTCTGCGATTGCCTCCTGCAGCTCCTTTACCATTTCCCCACTGATATTTTTATAGCATTCGTTTGCATTCAGCATGACGCTACCGTTTGTCCGCGCCGCATAGCTTTCGATATTTTTCATGATTTCAGCCTCACTTTCACAGCATTGGCATGAGCCTGCAGCTCTTCCTGCTCCGCCATTTCTATGATATGGTCTCCATAGGTCTGTAAAGCTTCCTCGCTATAGTGCAGGTAGCTGCTTTTTTTGATAAAGCTGTCCACTCCAAGTGCACTGGAGAAACGCGCTGTCCCGCTTGTCGGCAATACGTGATTGCAGCCGCCGAAATAATCTCCGACACTTTCACAGGTGTGATAGCCAAGGAACACACTGCCCGCATGGCGTACCTTTCCCAGATAGTCCATCGGCTGCTTCACCATCAGCTCCAGATGCTCCGGCGCAACCGCATTGGATACATCCAGACACTCCTCCATGCTCTCACATAAAATGGCTGTTCCATAGGCCTGCAGCGACTGTTCCACGATTTCCTGTTTCGGCAGAAGAGCACTCTGCTTGCGCAGCTCCAGCTCCACAGCATCCACAAGCTGTTCACTGGTTGTCACCAGAATGGCACTCGCCATCGGATCATGCTCTGCCTGTGACAGCAGATCCGCCGCAACGCTTTTCGCAGGAGCATCCGCATCCGCAATCACCAGAATTTCACTCGGTCCGGCTATCATGTCGATATCCACCTTCCCGAAGACCAGCTTCTTCGCTGCCGCAACGTATACATTTCCCGGACCGACAATTTTATCCACAGGTGCAATGCTTTGAGTACCATAGGCTAACGCCGCAATTCCCTGAGCACCGCCGACCTTATAGATTTCATCCACACCAGCAATCTGTGCTGCCGCCGCAATATTGGGATGCAGACTGCATCCTCGCCGGTGGTGTAATCATAACAATGCGCTTTACACCGGCGATCCGGGCAGGAATTGCATTCATCAGCACACTGCTAGGATACTGTGCTCTACCCCCCGGCACATAAATACCTACGCTGTCCAGTGGAAGTACACGCTGTCCCAGATAGATGCCGAGCTCCTTCTGCAAAAGATAGCCGTTTTGCTTCTGTGCATTGTGATAATACTCGATATTTGCTTTCGCCTTCTTCATACTCTCCACAAAGAAGGGATCCGCCTTGGCAGCAGCCACTTCTATATCAGAAGGCTCCACGCGCATACTGTCCAATAAGATTCCATCAAACTGCTGTGTATATTCCCTGACAGCATCATCTGCGGTTTCACGTATCCTGCAGGATGGCACTGACCCTGACAATGATTTCACTGTCGATTTCTTCTGTTCTGCTTTCCAGATACGTCTGCAGGTTCCCTGTATCCGATGCTCGCATTCGTTTCAGCATGCTTCCAGTCCTTTCTTCATATCCTCCAAGATTGCTAGGATCTCCGCTCTTTTCAGCTTAAAGCTCGCTTTATTTACAATCACCCTTGCGCTGATATCGCAGACGGTGTCAAAGACAACCAGACCGTTTTCCTTCAGCGTCGTCCCCGTTTCCATGATATCCACGATTCCATCACACAAGCCCAGAATCGGTGCCAGCTCCACAGAGCCGTCTATTTTAATACACTCCACATCCATGCCCTTTTCCAGGAAATACTGTTTTGCGATATTGGGATACTTGGTTCCTATTTTCACATGTCCCACCTTGTCAAACAGATTGTGTTCCCGCAGACCGGCAACGATGAATTTACATTTTCCGATGCCTAAATCCAGCATTTCATAATAATCCTTGCCACCCTCCAAAAGCGTATCCTTTCCCACAACACCAATATCCGCAACGCCGTGCTGTACATAGGTGATGCAGTCATTGGATTTCACAAGGAAATAGCGAATATCCTTTTTGGAATCCTGAAACACCAGCGCCCTTCCCTTATCCTTTAATGATTCAATGCCATACCCGCGCTCCTCCAGCAGCTTCACAGTGGCCTTTTCCAGACGCCCCTTCGTCAATGCTATGGATATACTCATGCGTCCTTCTCCCCTTTCACGATAATATCATCATATTCCCCGCACAGCAGCTCTACCCGTGCGGTTTTTCTTAATTCCCTCGCCTTGCGCAGTGCCTCCACCTTTCGTGCATACGGATAGCACAGCGTGAGGGTTGCCTCCTTCTGCTTTAAATCCAGAACCGGCAGCACGGCATCCAGCTTTACAGAAAAGCCGATTGCCGGCAGCGGCTCTCCGAATTTCTCCAGCAGAGAATCATAGCGTCCGCCACTCAGCACACTGGTACCGATTCCCGGCACAAAGCCTTCAAAAAGAATGCCACTGTAATAGTTCAGATGCGGCAGCTTTCCCAAATCAAAGGTAATGCGGTTTTCATAGCCGAGCGCTTTAGTTGTGCATACAATTCCTGAAGACTTTCCACAATACTGCGCAGTCTGTCATCGAAGCAGCAGTTCAATGCCTCCTTGAGCATCCCTGCATCTCCACACAGCCACGGCAGCTGCAGGAAGAATTCTCTGTCCTCATCCTTCAGTGGCAACGTATGCAGATATTCCTTCAATTCGCTCAGACTCTTGCGATCAATCAAATCCGCCAGAAGCTCTGTTACATCCGCTGAAAGTCCCAGAAGCTTTCCTGCTGTGTGAAAGAAATTCACATTGCCGATTTCCAGCGTATACGCCTGCTGCTGCATACACTCCATAACCTCCAGTGCACACACCAGAATTTCCAGATCACTCTGCTTTTCGTTCAGCCCCAGCAGCTCGATTCCGCAATCTGTCACCTCATTGCGCTTTCCGGCAAAGGACTCCTTGACCTTGTATACATTGGCACAATAACGAAAACGAAGCGGCGGCTTTTGATCCTTGAACTTGGTTGCCGCAACACGGGCGATCGGTACCGTCATATCCATGCGCAGTGTCAGGATGCTTCCGTTATGGTCAAAAAACTTGTACATCGCTTCCTCCTGAACCTGTTCAAAGCCGGTCTGATAGGTCTGATAAAATTCAATGCTCGGTGTTACGATTTCCTTATAGCCGTAACTGTCAAACACCTGTTCGATTGCACCCTGCAATCGTTTCTTCGCAGTACATTCTCCCAGAATCAGATCCCGGGTTCCTTCCGGTATAGCAAATCTTTTCATAGCTTCATATCCTCCCTTATACGCTTATACAAAAAAAGCTTCCATCCAAAGGACGAAAGTTACCTTACGTGATTCCACCTTATTTTATTGATACCTCACGATATCAATCTCTTCGAGTACCAGCATACTCTAGCACGGTAACGGATGCAGGATTCCGGCAGAAGCTACTGAGTTCACCTCTGCTGCTCGGGGATGTGTTCCGCATACTTCGCATATCTTCTTCCACCAGCCGAAGACTCTCTGTCATGTCCATATCCATACTATTTCCCGTCAGCGTCATTTCATATATTACTATAGTACAACCAGGATGAAAAAGTCATCATTTTCTGAAATATTTTCATGAAATAATTATGTAAGAAACAGCTGTATCAACATCGACAAATCACATAGGACCCTACGTGGAACGCTTCAGCATCAGAAATGGAATGATCCCCACACCACGGTCAGTTCTGGCGGACAGCTTTTTCATCCAGTACCAGTCAGTGCCTAGAAACAGAAAAGGACCCTGCGGTCCTCATCCGGTTTCAAAACAGTATGCATGCTCAGCTGCTGCAACACCAGGATGGATCCTGCAGGATTTGTTTTACAGCTGATGCACCGTGCGGTATCCTGCGCCGTAAGGATAGCAGTGCACGGTATAACAAACGCACATCCTTCTCATTCTCTTATGAAAAGGATTGCGCTCTCAGAACCATGACTTCAACACCTGTGATTTACTCTGCGACCGCAGTCGTATCCTCCTGCTGGTTCAACAGCATATCCAGTGTCTGCACAAGATCAAAAAATTTCTGCTTGCGCTCTTCACTGAGCTGTCGATAAAAGTTCAGCAGCTCATACTCATCATGATTCAGTACACAGGTATGTTTTTCTTCCATATTCCTCCTCTCTCTCCCTTTTACTTCTATAGTATATAAAATGAAAAAGTTTTCTTCCATACGAATTCTGCGCAAAATATAAAAAAACACCGATAAATACGGCATTTTATCATAAAAATAAAAATTTTCCATCTTTCTGTATTTGTCATTTACCAAAAGAATCGTCTTATTTTCCATGTTATGTAACAGTTGCAATTTTACTTCCTATTCCAGATGAAAGCTGAGTATACTTTTCATCAGCTTTGTAAAGGTCATCCGCCGTTCCTCCGGCACCTGATCAAAAATCTTCATGAATTCCAGCTCCATCGGATCATGCAGCATACGTCCGGGAAAATTGAAATCCGGTATTTGCAGAATCTGATTCATATTGATTTCCAGTATGCGGCAAATCAAAGACAGAATATCAAGCGGGGGCTGTGCATTCCCATTGATATATGAAGAAATCGAGCGCTGCGTGGAACCAACCAGTGCAGCAAGCTCCTTTTGCGTCATTCCCTTTCGCTGAAGCCCTTTTCGTATAGCATCTCCCACTCTTAAATTGATTTCCGTTACTTTTTTCATTCCGTCCACTCCAGTTTTTGTAATTATTATAATGGAAAAATTTTCCTATTTTAGCAGAATAGAATAATTAAAAGTGTTTTGTGCGAAAACAACGGTTAAATTACATATTTTGTATAAAATGTTATAACTTTATATCCAATTATAGATTTTACATATAATCATGGTATACTGAAATCAGAAGAAAGTGAGGATTGATTATGGCATTTATTGATACGTATTTCAAAGAAGTGGAACAGCGTTTCGCGGTAATGAAACAGGAACGGGAGCCGCTGGAACAGGCAGCACGACTATTGTTTGAAGCGGAGAAGGAACATCATACCATTTACACCTTCGGCAGCGGGCACTCGCATATGATCGGGCAGGATATCTATGCCAGAGCCGGAGGGTATGCAAAGGTTTATCCGATCAATGAAATCGAAATGACGCTGGCAACCCACCCGACAAAGAGTACCACACTGGAGCGTACAGCTTCCTATGCGGATGTACTGGATGCAATTTACACGATAGAAGCGGGAGATGTTCTGCTTGTCACCAGTAATTCCGGAAGAAATCCACTGGTGATCGAATACACGATGAGAGCCAGGGAAAAGGGTGCCCGTATTATCGTGATCACCTCCTTATCGCATAGCAAAACCATCGCTTCCCGTCATGAAAGCGGGCTGCGTCTGTTTGAGCTAGCGGATGTGATTCTGGACAATCATGCTCCGTATGGGGATGCGACAACACCAATCGATGAAGCAACCAGTATGGGACCTGTCAGTACCCTGACCGGATGCTTCCTTGCACAGTGTGTGATGGAAGATTTGTCGAGCTGCTGAAGGAGCATGGCATGGAGGCTCCGGTGTTCGCCTCCAGCAATATGGACGGTGCCGATGAGCGAAATCGTGAGCTATTCGATAAGTATGTCATAAAAACTGTAAAATAAGAAACAGAAAACGGCGGTATGCATGGCACCTTTACCGCTGATGAAAACATAAAAAAGGCAATCTGAACCTGTTGTATCAAGGCTGGATTACCTTTTTTCTTAAGCTGCCTAATTCAGGAAATACGCAAACGCAGCTCCATGAGCATCTGTATCATACAGACTGTCTGCGTACAGCCGCCCGGATGCTTTCATGGCTTTCTTATGCGGCCTTTCTTCCTTACGGAAGAGGCATTGATCATGCACAGCGCTGTCAAATGCCTGCAACCTGAAATCTGCGCCTATCCGTGTTCTGCCAATATCCCAGCGTTTCATCACTTGCAGGAAGGTCTTCTTAAAACACCGGCTCTCTATTTATTTTGATGCTTCCGTTTCCATTCCTTGATATCCTGCAATCGCTTGCTTACCCTTGCTTCACTTCCCTGTATCGTTGGGTGATAGTATTCCCTTCCCTTCAGGGATTCCGGCATACATTCCATGTTTGTCAGCTTTTCCTGCGTATCATGAGCATACTGATAGCCTTCTCCATAATGCAGGTCCTTCATGAGGGATGTCGGTGCATTTCGTATTTGCAGGGGAACCGGTTCACTCAGCATATGCACAGCATCCTCCTTCGCTGCGCCGTATGCCATATACAGGGCATTGGATTTCGGAGAAAGAGAAAGATAGGTAACCGCATGTGTCAAATGTACATTACACTCCGGCATACCGAGAAAATGGCATGCCTGATAAACCGCAACGCAGATTTCCAAGGCACGGCTGTCCGCCATCCCGATATCCTCACTCGCAAAACGAACCAGACGCCTTGCCACGTACAACGGGTCCTCCCCCGCCTCCAGCATTCTCGCAAGCCAGTAAATAGCTGCATCCACGTCGGAGTTGCGCATGGATTTATGCAGGGCACTGATCAGATTATAGTGCTCCTCTCCCTGTCTTTCATACAGCAGCGACTTCTGGGAGGTACATTGCTCCAGCACCTCTTTTGTGATGACGATTCCCGCTTCTGAGCTTTCTCCGTTTAAAACCACCATCTCCAGCGTATTCAGCGCTGTTCTGGCATCTCCGTTGGCAAACACGGCAAGCATATGCAGCTGCTCCTCTGTGATGAGAACATGCTGTGAGCCAAAGCCGCGTTCATCCTGCAGAGCATGCTTTAGCAGCTCCACCAGATCCGAAACCTCCAGTGCCTTCAGCACAAACACCTTGCAGCGGGAAAGAAGCGCGGCATTGACTTCAAATGACGGATTTTCCGTTGTTGCGCCAATCAAAATAATACTGCCCTTTTCCACATACGGCAGAAAGGCATCCTGCTGGGCTTTATTGAAACGATGTATTTCATCAACAAACACAATCGTCTTTCTGCCATACAGACGCGCGTCCTCCGCTTCCTTCATCACGGCCTTAATTTCACGGATTCCGCTTGTGACGGCACTGAAATTGATAAAATGTGCCTGTGTCTGCCTGGCGATGATTCTGGCAAGCGTCGTTTTTCCAACACCCGGCGGTCCCCAGAAGATCATGGAGGAAACCATATCCTTTTCTATCAGGTTATACAGTATCTTCCCTTTTCCAAGCAGATGCTTCTGCCCTACGTAATCCTGCAGCGAAGCCGGACGCAGTCGGGCGGCAAGAGGATCCTTCTGTACATCATTTTGAAACAGCGAATTCTGTTCCATGAAGCATCCCCCTCCTTCTTACCACTCCTTTAACAGTGCTTCCATCCATGTACAAAGCCGGGCACTGCTCTTATTTGCCATTTTCACAACCTCTTCATGTGAATGCTTTTCCTTCGCAATACCGGTTGCCATGTTGGTGATACATGCAATTCCCAGCACACGGATACCGAGATAATTTGCCGCTATAGTCTCCGGCACAGTGGACATTCCAATGGCATCACTGCCTGCTCTGGCATACATACGGATTTCCGCCGCTGTTTCATAATACGGTCCCTGAAAAAGGTGTATACACCATGGCGGTAAGGAATTGCCAACTGATCCGCCACCTGTTCTGCCTTTTCACGCAGCTGGATGGAATAAGGCTCTGACATATCCGGAAAGCGTGGTCCGAAGCGCTCATCATTATCTCCAATCAAAGGATTTACATCCAGCGAATTGATAAAATCATCAATAATCATCAAATCCCCCGGTGTAAATTCCGGATTGATACCGCCACAGGCATTGGTCACGATCAAATCCCGAACACCGAGCAGCTTCATCACATAAATCGGATAGGTGACCTCCTTCATCGAAAAGCCTTCATAATAATGAAACCTCCCCTGCATAACGATCAGACGCTGATTTCCAATTCTGCCAAAGACCAGATTTCCCGCATGACCTGCCACTCTGGATTGCGGAAAATGTGGAATATCCTGATAGGAGAGCACTTCTTATCCTCCATCATCTCCACCAGCGAGCCCAGTCCGCTTCCTAAAATGATGCCAATAAGTGGCTCTGTTTTCACGTGCTTACGAATATATTGCACGGATTCTTCTACTTGTTCATAAAACATGGTTTCATACCTCCTGCTTATCCTTATTATATCATAGCCATACCGCCGCAAGTGAGGACATGCAAATAACTTCTTTAAAAAGGGAGACTCTCCTCGACATTTCTTTTTCGCAGGGACAGCTTTCGCATAGCTTATCAGTCATATGCATATCCGTTTTCTTCCGTATTCCCTATCGCCATCAGACTGCAAATACAGCCTCACAGACGACTAGGCGATCGCTTACGGCGTATCCAAAAAGACCTTTACTGCCTATACAGGTGCGCTGTTTACGGGTTTCACCTGCTTCCCATCAACTTTCCTCCATTTGAATACGGTACTTCTTTCGATCCTCCTCTGTAATGCGGCGAATCACCCTGCAGGGAACACCTGCCGCAAGAACATGATCAGGAATGTCTCTGTTCACAACACTGCCTGCCCCAATCACCGAGCCTTCCCCAATGGTAACGCCCGCCAGCACCTGAACGCCTGCTCCGATCCATACATTGCTTTTCACATGAATGGGAAAGGCATACTCCAGCCCCTGCTTACGCTGTTCCACATCCAACGGATGCCCTGCCGTATAAAAGCCGCAGTTTGGTGCGATATAGACATAATCACCAAAGGTTACCTCTGCTCCGTCGAGTATGACACCGTTATGGTTCATAAAAAATTCATTTCCGATGCTGATATGATAGCCATAATCACACCAGAATGGTGGTTCTATGGATACATGCTTTCCCATCTGCTTGAATAAGCTGTGATAAATCTGATAGCGCTTTTCCGTATCGCTTGGACGCAGCTGATTGCACAGATGACACTGATCCTTACACCAGGCACGCTCATCCAGCAGTGCTGCGTTGTAATTCGCATTATACAGAAACCCTTCCTCCGCCTTTTTCTTTTCCGACATACAGCTCCTCCTTCCAATTGTTTTCCGCTAAGTACAGTATAGCATACGGCAGACCATAAGTCCGCAGGCTGAGAAGTAAAAGTCCGCATGTTAAAAGAGAATCTTATCGATTTGTAATTTGCAGGAAGAGGTAGGAAGGGACGAACACACATTCTTTCATACCTGTATGCATATGCGATCAACCATAAATCGGATAGGTGAAGGAAATTCAAAGGCTGAATGAGTGTACAGCCGGTATACCTGTTTGAAAATGAAACCGTTCTCTCTTACGCAAAACATAACAAATCATCTGCGCTCCAGCATCTGCTTAACTTACACCCGTGGGACCTAATTCGGGAAATCCCAAAAGCGCTGGCGCCGTTTTTCAGGTACTTCTTAAAACGAATCCAAAAAAGGAAAAATCTGTGAGCATATCTTTAGACTTATTGTAAGCGCTATGATATCATCAGAGTGTAAAGTGATTTACATTCTTAAAATGATTCTCATATTAAGAAAAATCATGAAAGCAGAAGGAATATCATAGAGATAAGTGAGGAGGACGTAAACTATGCTATTTACAACGACACAGCAGCAGGAGGAAATCCGCAAGACGGTTCGGGAATTTGCGGAAACCGAAATCAAACCGATTGCCTTTATGCTCGATAAGGAAAATGAGTTCCCGAGTGAGGCGATTGCGAAGTTTGGAAAGATGGGTCTGATGGGTATTCCCTATCCAAAGGAATATGGCGGGGCCGGACTGGATGTAATCAGCTATGCCATCGCTGTAGAAGAATTATCGTGTAGACGGTGGTACAGGTGTTATTCTGTCCGCACATGTCTCACTGGGAAGCTACCCTATTTTTGCGTTTGGTACCGAGGAACAGAAGCAGAAATATCTGGTACCGCTGGCAAGCGGTGAAAAAATCGGCGCATTTGGATTAACGGAGGTAAATGCCGGAAGTGATGCGGCAGGTACCGAAACAACAGCTGTTCTGGAAGGTGATTACTACATTCTGAACGGTGGCAAGATCTTTATTACAAATGCTGATAAGGCAGATACGTATGTCTCTTCGCATCCACAAATCCGGAAATGGGAACCAGAGGAATCTCCGCATTTATCGTGGAGAAGGGCTGGGACGGCTTTACCTTCGGTGATCATTACGACAAGATGGGCATCCGTTCATCCTCAACAGCCGAGCTGATTTTCAATGATGTAAAGGTACCTAAGGAAAACCTGCTTGGTAAGCTTGGTCAGGGCTTTAAGATTGCAATGGCCACACTGGATGGCGGTCGTATCGGTATCGCCGCACAGGCACTGGGAATCGCACAGGGTGCGTATGAGAATGCGCTGGAATACGCAAAGGAGCGTGTGCAGTTCGGCAAACCGATTGCACAGCAGCAGGTCATCAGCTTCAAGCTTGCCGATATGGCAACCAAGCTGCGTTGTGCAAGAATGCTGATTTACTCTTCTGCAGACTGAAGGAAAACCATGAACCATATGGTATGGAATCCGCTATGGCGAAGCAGTATGCAAGTGATGTTGCGCTGGAAATCTGCAACGATGCCTTACAGATCTTCGGCGGAAGCGGTTATCTGAAGGGAATGGAAGTGGAACGTGCGTATCGTGATGCAAAGATACTACCATTTATGAGGGAACCAATGAAATTCAGAGGGTCGTTATCGCCTCTCATATCATAGGAAAAGCGCCAAAGGACGGCGGTGTCCGTAAGAAAAAAGGTGCAATCACCGGAGAACGCAAAAAACAGATTTTCAAGGAAGGCGATGCACAGGAACGTGTCAATGCCTGGTGGAAGCCTTACAGAAAGACGGCTATGATTTCACAGTCGGTATCCCGATGGACACCCCGATTATGAATGCGGAGCGTGTGGTATCAGCCGGCAAGGGTATCGGCGAAAAGAAGAACATGAAGCTGATTGAGGATCTGGCAAGAAGTGCAGGGGCCGCAATCGGAAGCTCCCGTCCGGTCGCAGAAACTCTGAAATATGTACCGATCAACCGCTATGTCGGTATGTCCGGTCAGAAATTTACCGGCAATCTGTATATCGCATGCGGTATCTCCGGTGCGGGACAGCATTTGAAGGGAATCAAGGATGCCACCACCATCGTTTGCCATCAATACGAAATGCCAATGCTCCGATCTTTAAAAATGCCGACTACGGGATTGTCGGTGATGTTATGGAAATACTGCCGCTGTTAAGCAAGGCTCTGGATACCGGAGAAAAGAAACCGCTCCGCCAATGAAGAAAATGAAACGTCCGTTTATCAAAAAGGAAGCTCCTTCCTATATGCGTCATGTCTGCAATGGCTGCGGCTATGAATATGATCAGATGCTGGGAGATCCGGAAAATGATATTGCTCCGGGTACGCCGTTTGAAAAGCTGCCTGAGGAATGGATCTGTCCGGAATGCGGAGAAGCAAAGGATCAGTTCATCGAGACATTGGATTAAATAAAGAGAAGGAGGATGTAGTATGTACTGTGTAAGAAAAGTAGTTGACGATCTGTACTGGGTGGGAGGAAATGATCACCGTCTTGCCCTGTTTGAAAATATTCACCCGATTCCGAATGGCGTATCCTATAATTCCTATTTGCTGCTGGATAAGAAAACGGTATTGTTTGATACCGTAGACTGGGATGCCTGCCGTCAGTTTCTGGAAAATGTAGAGCATGTTCTGAACGGGCGTGACCTGGATTATCTGGTTATCAATCATATGGAGCCTGACCACGGTGCCAGCATTGAGGAAATTCTTCTTCGTTATCCAAAGGTGAAAATCATATCAACCGAAAAAAGCTTCCTGCTGATGCATCAGTCGGCTTTAACGTTGACGGGCGCACAGAAGAGGTCAAGGAAGGCGATACCAGATGCTTCGGTAAGCACACCATCACCTTTGTAGAGGCTCCGATGGTGCACTGGCCGGAAGCAATGGTCAGCTTGATGTAACAAACGGCGTTCTGTTTTCCGCTGATGCCTTTGGAAGCTTTGGCGCACTGGATGGCAAGCTGTTTAACGATGAGGTTGATTTTGACCGCGACTGGCTGGATGATGCCCGCCGTTACTATACCAATATCGTAGGAAAATACGGACCGCACGTACAGGCACTGCTGAAGAAGGCGGGAACCATTGATATCAAGGTTATCTGTCCGCTGCATGGACCGGTATGGAGAAATGATTTCGGTTATCTGCTGGATAAATATGACAAATGGAGCCGTTATGAGCCGGAGGAAACCGGTGTCCTGATTGCCTATGCCTCCATGTATGGAAATACGGAATCCGCCGCGCAGGTACTGGCCGCCAAGCTGGTGGAAAAGGGTGTTAAAAATGTTGTGGTGCATGATGTTTCCAATACCCATGTATCCTACCTGATCAGTGATGCGTTTAAATACAGCCATATCGTACTGGCTTCGGTAACCTATAACCTGGGAATCTATCCTGTTATGCATGATTTCCTCATGCATATGAAGGCACTCAATATGCAGAAGCGTACAGTGGGAATCATTGAAAACGGGTCCTGGGCACCGAAATCCGGGTCCCTCATGAAGGACTTCCTGGATAATCAGATGAAGCAGATGAGTATTCTGAATTCTGAAGTATCCATGATCAGTGCCCTGAATGATAATAATAAATCTGAAATGGATAATCTGGTTGATAGCATCATTGATTCCATGGAGGCTTAACAAAGGAGGATTCTCAGCCGAGAATCCTTTTTTTTTTGCGCATGACAGTCCAGCGGACAGAGTTCCCCACACGGTCATTCAGATGTTCCTTTTTCATATCTGAGGCACTTATTAAATGTTTAAACAAATGAATTTGTACTGTTGAGCATACTTGTCGGACACATAGAAAGTATTCAAAAAAACAGAATACGAATCGTTTCCTTCACAGCTTTCGCCGAATGAAAAAACCGCTGCATATTTTTCCGGACAACACGTATCGACATAAAGGATAAGCTTCTACTTATGCGAGGTCAAAGGTTACTTCTCAACAAACAATGCAAAAGAAAAGAGCACCCGGCTCAATCCTTTATCTGTCGCACTGTCTATTCCCATTCGGAATCAAATTTCACACTGCAGTATTCCATTGCTCCGGAGGTCTTAAAGGACATGGAAACGGCAGTATTGCTTTCTGTCCTATACCGAACGCGAACACCGTTTTTGCTATACCGCACACTCATCGGTTTTCCCAGTACCTGATACACATCCTGAAGTGTTGATGTACCGTTAACACCAGATGCGAATGTCAAAGCTTCCAGAGACTCATCCGCTGCAAATATTTCCTGAATCAAATGCTTTTCGGTCAGCTGATCTGTGGAAGAAATCGTTCCATCCACTCGCAAATCAATACGCATATCACTTTTTTCTGCACTGATGGTAGTCTCTTTTTTATTATATTCATCCAGATATTTGGATTTCCACCCTTTTTCTATAAGTGCTTTCGCAGGTGTTCGTTTTGTTTATGCTTCACACCATCGAACTGTATGCTTCCCTTCGCAAATTCCATCC
>ENA-OQCK01000727-OQCK01000727.1-human-gut-metagenome-genome-assembly--contig:-NODE-727-length-15591-cov-3.430419_pt1 | contig 15591 bp, 20 predicted proteins | sample MGYA00242498_ERZ504578 | MGnify/ENA primary metagenome ERZ504578 (study PRJEB26092, sample SAMD00036229) | human gut metagenome | host: Homo sapiens | study: EMG produced TPA metagenomics assembly of...
GGAAGGAGGAGTACCCGTAGGGGGAGGTGGTAGGAAAAATAATGAATATCATTCTTTTTAAAAAAATATCCCTACCGGTACCCTTCCCTCTGAGAGAGAAAGCCATACGGAAGGCAGTATATGCGAAACTTTAATAAATAAGAATATGAGAATATTAATCCTCGGAGCCGGCAAAATGGCTCCTTCTTTACTGACATATTGAGCTTTCAACATGAGACGGCCGTGTTCGACGTCAACCCGCACCAACTGCGTTTCGTCTATAACACGTATCGTTTCACCACATTGGAGGAGATTAAGGAATTTGAGCCCGAACTGGTCATAAATGCCGTGACAGTAAAGTACACGTTGGACGCTTTTCGCAAAGTGCTGCCCGTACTGCCCAAAGACTGCATCATTAGTGATATTGCCTCTGTAAAAACAGGACTGAAGAAGTTCTACGAAGAAAGCGGCTTCCGATATGTATCCAGTCACCCGATGTTTGGCCCGACTTTCGCCAGCCTTAGCAACCTAAGCAGCGAAAATGCCATTATCATCAGTGAAGGAGACCACCTCGGAAAGATATTCTTCAAAGACCTGTATCAGACATTGCGACTGAACATCTTCGAATATACTTTCGATGAACACGATGAAACGGTAGCCTACTCCCTGTCTATCCCGTTCGTTTCGACTTTCGTATTCGCGGCGGTTATGAAACATCAGGAAGCACCGGGAACTACTTTCAAAAAACACATGGCCATTGCCAAAGGACTGCTCAGCGAAGACGACTACCTGCTTCAGGAAATCCTGTTCAACCGCGCACTCCGGGCCAAGTAACCAATATCCGGACAGAGCTGAAGAACCTTCTCGAAATCATCGAGAATAAAGATGCGGAAGGCATGAAAAGTATCTGACGAAGATCCGGGAAAAGATTAAATAATCCCCGGCCGATATAGGTAAGATTTAACGGTCCCCTGCAAAAAAGTTCTTTGCAGGGGATTTTTTATGTGTACCTTTGTATCCGCAAAAACGGATTCACAGGAGAAAAGAAAGAATGATAGATCAAGCTACCATAGACCGGATATTGGATGCGGCACAGATTATGGATGTCGTTTCAGATTTTGTCACCCTGCGCAAGCGCGGTGTCAATTATGTTGGTTTGTGCCCGTTCCACAGTGACAAAACTCCTTCCTTTTATGTTTCACCCGCTAAAGGACTCTGCAAATGTTTCGCCTGCGGACAAGGGGGCAACGCCGTGCACTTTATCATGGCGCACGAACAGATGTCTTATCCGGAGGCACTGAGATACCTTGCCAAGAAGTATAATATCGAAATTAAAGAAAGAGAGTTGAGCGATGAAGAGAAGCTGGTGCAAAGTGAGCGCGAGAGTCTGTTCATTGTCAATAACTTCGCCCGCGACTATTTTCAGAATATACTGAAGAACCACGTAGACGGTCGCAGTATCGGTATGGCTTACTTTCGCAACCGCGGTTTCCGGGATGATATCATCGAGAAATTCCAGTTGGGATATTGTACCGAGAGCCACGATGCACTTGCCAAGGAAGCGCTACAAAAAGGATATAAGAAAGAATATCTGGTAAAAACCGGACTCTGCTACGAAACCGACGACCACCGTTTGCGGGACCGTTTCTGGGGACGTGTCATTTTCCCTGTCCACACTCTCTCCGGCAAAGTAGTTGCCTTCGGTGGACGTGTGCTTGCCAGTGCCACAAAAGGCGTAAAAGTTAAGTACGTCAACTCTCCCGAATCGGAAATCTATCATAAAAGTAACGAATTATACGGCATTTATTTTGCCAAACAGGCGATTGTGAAACAAGACCGTTGTTTTCTTGTGGAAGGATATACGGATGTCATTTCCATGCATCAGTCCGGCATAGAGAATGTGGTTGCTTCTTCAGGAACTGCTCTTACACCGGGACAAATCCGCATGATTCACCGTTTCACCAACAACATGACCGTACTTTACGACGGTGACGCAGCAGGTATCAAGGCTTCTATCCGCGGCATTGATATGCTCCTTGAAGAAGGAATGAACATCAAAGTCTGCCTTCTTCCCGACGGTGACGACCCGGACTCTTTTGCCCGCAAACATAACTCCACGGAGTTTCAAGCCTTCATTGCAGAACATGAAACTGACTTTATCCGTTTTAAAACCAACTTATTACTGGAAGATGCAGGAAAAGACCCGATCAAACGTGCAGAGCTTATCGGTAATCTGGTGCAAAGCATCTCCGTCATACCGGAAGCGATTGTACGCGACGTCTATATCAAAGAATGTGCGCAGCTGCTGCACATAGAAGATAAATTACTGGTATCGGAAGTAGCCAAAAGACGGGAAACGCAAGCGGAGAAACGAGCTGAACAAACAGAACGTGACCGCCGTATCGCTGAAAGAACGGCTAACATGACACAAGGCGGTGCAACTGCATCTCCCTCTTCCGACAACGGCATACCTATGCTCCTGAAGATGTCATGCTAGCTCCCGAAGTAGATGGCGACGGTAACTATCTGAACGTTCCACCTGCCCTGCAAGAAGACAATTACGCTTCTTTCATCCCACAGGAAGGTAAAGAGGGACAGGAGTTCTATAAATTTGAACGGTTGATTTTACAAGCCGTGGTCCGTTACGGAGAAAAGATTATGTGTAACCTAACAGATGAGGAAGGGAATGAAATTCCGGTAACCGTAATTGAATATGTTATCAACGATTTAAAGGAAGACGATCTGGCTTTCCACAACCCGTTGCACCGGCAAATCCTGTCGGAGGCTGCCGCACATATACATAATGCCGGATTCGTAGCGGAACGATATTTTCTGGCACATCCCGATCCTGTCATCAGCAAATTGAGCGTAGACCTGATTAATGTCCGCTATCAACTTAGCAAATACCACTCCAAGTCCCAGAAGATTGTGACAGATGAAGAACGGCTCTACGAACTGGTTCCGATGTTGATGATTAATTTCAAATATGCTATTGTCACGGAAGAATTAAAACACATGCTTTATGCCTTGCAGGATCCGGCTCTTGCACATGACGAAGAAAAATGTAATGCCTTAATGATACGTTATAATGACTTGAGAGGGATACAAAGTATTATGGCAAAACGTTTGGGAGACAGAGTCGTATTGCGATAAATTATTTTCGTCGCCATATGTGCGGTAGCCTCCGACAGGAAGCATCTCCTTTATCAAAACCAAATACCTTTTCTCATTGATGCCGGAGCATAACTTTATCCATTTCACGGCAACTTCCCCTATAATGTTGTTCCGTGTTGGATAAGATTCATAAATTCTTCACGCGTCTTTGCCTGGTTGAAAGCCCCTGTGAAGTCAGAAGTAGTAGTAATTGAGTTTTGTTTTTCCACACCACGCATTTGCATACACATGTGTTTAGCTTCCACTACCACCATTACCCCCAGCGGGTTTAATGTTTCCTGGATGCATTCCTTGATTTGCAACGTCATACGTTCCTGCACTTGCAAGCGATGAGAAAAGATATCGACTACACGAGCAATCTTACTCAGCCCGGTGATGTAGCCGTTGGGAATATAAGCACGTGTGCCTTTCCGTAGAACGGCAGCATGTGATGCTCGCAAAGAGAGAAGAAATCAATGTCCTTCACAATCACCATTTGACTGTATTCTTCCTGAAATTTAGCAGAACGGAGCACCTCGTGAGGGTCCATGTGATAACCTTTTGTCAAACTCAACATTGCTTTAGCCACCCGTTCCGGAGTTTTCAACAAACCTTCCCGTTCGGCGTCTTCGCCCAACAAGGTAATAATACTGTGATAATGACTTTTCAACTCCTCCAGATTTGGAGAGACAATTTCTTCTTTTCCTAACATGATAGATTTATAAAGGAATATTAACCTCGTCTTTTACAATAGAAACTTCTTTAAACACACCAGTAGCTTTCATTTTGCGCATCATCGCGTCAGCTTCTTCTATACTCCGGAAATCACCCACACGACAAAGCCAACGGGGCGGATTGAACGACGTATACACTGCCAGCTCCGGGAAATACACTTTTACCTGTGATGACACACGATAAGCATCATTCTTTGCTTGACGAGTATTGTTACCGGCATACGCCTGTATCCGGAAGCCGGAACCCTTCATGACTTTCTGTTCACCGGTTGCAGGACGTTCCATACCAATCATCGCTTCAATGCGGGGATCTTGGTGAATGGTCACCTTTCCTTGTCCCGGAACGTTACGTTCGAGGCTTTTCACAATGTTCTGTGCCTGTGCACTGGCGCCAGCCAAAACAAACAGCAAGATAAGTAAAGCTAGTTTCTTCATTTGATAATTGTATTTAGGCACGGACTATATAATCCGCCCGTGCCCGAAATAAGTTTTAATTACGCGTTGAAAGCATCAATGATTCCCTTGAAATCAGATACTTTAAGAGCGGCACCACCAATCAGACCACCGTCTACGTCAGGGTTAGAGAACAGTTCTTTAGCGTTGGAAGGCTTGCAGCTACCACCATAAAGGATAGAAGCGTTGTCAGCGATTTCCTTACCATATTTATTAGCTACGATTGAACGGATGAAAGCATGGATTCCTGTGCTTGTTCCGGAGTAGCAGTTTTTCCTGTACCGATTGCCCAAACAGGTTCGTAAGCCAGGATAATCTTAGAGAAGTCTTCAGCAGACAAAGAGAATACAGATTCCATTTGAGCAGCTACTACTTCGTTCTGCTTGTTAGCTTCGCGTTCTTCCAATACTTCGCCGATACAGAAAATCGGAGTCAGACCGTTAGCCAAAGCCAATTTTACTTTTTCTTCGAGGATAGCTACTGTTTCGCCATAGTAAGCACGGCGTTCAGAGTGACCCAGGATTACATATTTTGCACCTGTAGAAGCGACCATCTCAGCAGAAACTTCACCTGTATAAGCACCAGATGCTTTATCTGCACAGTTTTCAGCGCCTACACCAATCTTGGCAGCGTCTACCAACGGAGTAACAGAAGCCAGGTGGATAAACGGAGTACAGATGATTACATCACAGTTAGGCTTTTCATTAGCCAATGCTTCGTTCAGTTCTTTTGCCAAAGCGATACCCTCTTGAAGGGTTTTGTTCATTTTCCAGTTTCCTGCAACAATGTTCTTTCTCATTTTGTTTTTTATTTAAAGGGTTAATAAATCCATTTCCATTCTTTATATCAAAGCCGGACAATCAGTCTCGGTAGTATCTCCACTCTCCTCCTTCCGGAAGATGAAGATAGTATCAATTTATCAATCATCACTGCCATCAGTAACCGGCTCCTCTTCTTTTTGTTCTTCACCAACCTTCGGAACGATGTTTTGCACTTCACTCTTTTGCTTCTTAGCTTCCGCAGCTTTTCTGGTATTTCTCCTTTCCCTACGACGAACGACCAACACATCTACTCCAAGCACCAGCAGTAATGGAATAACGAACCACAAGAACACAAAGCCAACCGTATGCACATCATTACCGACCTTCTGTTGTCCTAACGGCAGATTCTCCAGTTTGTCGGTCAGTACGTATTCATCCGGGATATCCTCGTCACTCCATTTGTTCAGAATAGTCCCATTCTTAATCAGCATCAATCCCGGGTTAGAGCGAATCATCGTCTTCAGTGTAATATCATCCATTTGGCAGAAGGGTATTCCGCCCCGGTCTTATCCTTCCACAGTTCTATCTGCTCCTCCGGTGAAGAAGTGAGGCAATAAAACTTATAGCCATGCTCCACCGAGTAATCATAGACTTCATTAATCAAGTCTATATTACTGTCATCCGCTTCTTCAATCCGGTGGGCGACCAACAGGAATGTGTACCCCATATCAGTCAGTACATCTTCCGTGATGTCCTCTCCCGTATTCAGTTCTATCATAGAGAAATCATGAATAGCCGGCTCGTATCCTTTTTCTTTGAGTACAGTGTGTGTATCAACAAATGTCCATGTGCTATCCGGATAATTCTCCAGTGTAAATTCTTTCTTTTCTCCGTTCTTCTCCAAAATAAAGACACTTTCATATACACTCGGTTTCGCTCCTTCCGGCATCGTCATTCCTTCCAGTATATTCTTTCCTACCTTGTAGGGACGGAAGTCCAATACCGGCAAACGGTCAAGACAATAGAACGACAACGTAAACACAAAAAACAGCGTGTACAGAGAAACAAGCCATTCCATTTTTTGACTGATAAAGCGGACCAACATCTTCCTGCCTTTGAACGCTCCGATTGCAGCAAGCAACAAGAGTACGTTCTTGATAAATGTCTCCCAATTAGTCAGCACCCAAGCATCTCCAAAACACCCGCAGTCGGACACCGGATTGAAGATTGCCAGATACAATGTCAACGGTGTCATAAAACTCATCAACATCAACGCCAACGTGGAAGCCACTGTTCTCCGGACACCAAAGAACAAAAAGATACCGATTGAAAACTCTATGGCAGATAATGCGATACCTCCCAATAACGGGAAGAATGAAGGAAACCAGGAAGCCATTCCGAATGCAGCCAGATAGTCCTGTATCTTGTACTGGAATCCCAGTGGATCTACTGCCTTTACAAATCCGGAAAAGATAAATGCAGCCGCCAAAATAAAGCGACTGATATTCGCTATTACCTCCTGAATGATATGTAAATTCTTAACCTTCAAATTCTATCTTAATCAATCCGAATACAGAGTAATTAATCATATCCATGTAATTGGCGTCGATTCCTTCGGACACCAAACGTGTTGCCAGACAGACTTTCGATCTGCTTGGTACGGTATATTTTCATTAAAATCAAGTCTGTGTAAGAGCTGATACGCATACTGCGCCATGCCTCGTCATAGTCGTGGTTCTTGGCAAGCATCAGTTCCAGAGCCTCTTTGACATATTTATCATACAAAGCCAACGCTTCTTCAATGCTGATGTCGGCAGACTCGGCATACCCCAGTTCCAACTGAATAAGCCCTATAATACCGTAATTGACAATCGCAATAAACTCGGAACGAATTCCCTCGTCAACCAAAGTTACACCTTTTGTTTCAATACTACGAATCCGGTTGGCTTTGATAAAAATCTGGTCAGTCACCGAAGCCGGACGCAGAATACGCCATGCAGGCCCGTAATCGTGCAGCTTCTTGGAATATAAGTCACGGCAAATAGCGATGACATGTTCAAATTGTTGCTTGGTATCTTTCATTTTCTTCCAAATAGTGCGCAAAGGTAACAATAATTAAGTGAAAACAGAAAGAGGGCACTCTAAATTATATTAAAGTGCCCTCTTCTAAAGGTATTGTTGTATTACTGTTTTATAAGCAATGCTGTTTATGAACAGCGCAAAACTTGCCCGATGCGCAAAGTTGTAGTCGGTTTGATACGATTCAACTTACAAAGTGTACTGACTGATACACCACGCAACTTGGCAATACGCGACAAAGTATCACCACTCTTAACTTTATGATAGCGGATTGTACCGTCAGCCACTTGCGTGTCATGAGAACCGGCACGTTTCGACGAACCTTGAGTCCTCCTGAACGTATAGGTATCGGCTACGATATCTTGTTTCGGAAAGTCGAACATATAAATAGGATTGATTGCGATTCCGAGGAAACGGGTTTCAAAATGAAGATGAGAACCGGTTGAGCGTCCGGTATTACCACCTAATCCGATTACTTCACCGGCCTTGACCAGCTGATTTTCTTCAACTAGTTGTTTGGACAAGTGTCCGTATACAGTTTCCAATCCATTATCATGACGGATAACGACATACTTACCATATCCTCTGCGCTCATATTTCACAATACGCACTTTACCGTCGAAAGCTGCTACAATAGTATCACCGATATTTACTTTCAAGTCCAGACCGTTGTGCATTCTTCTCCAACGGGGACCGAAAGGCGAAGTGATTTTCGTGCTGGGAGTCGGCATGTGGAAACCTGTCAGGTCGATCGTGTAAGTATCAGGGATAATAGCGTTTCCGTAAGCGTGTACATACTGGTTGTTCCAGTTTGGATAGAGACTTAGGGCGGGATATTCCGACTGTTCGGCACGGATTTGCTTTTGCAATGCCAAAGAGTCTACTGTTTTTAATTTCTTGTCTATCGGTGCTTGACGAGCAATCAGGTCTTGTGAGAAAGAGCTCAAACTAACCATAGTCGCAACAGCTACCAATCCTGTTTTAATAATACAATTGAAATTCATTCGTTCTTTGTCAATTCAATTAATATTCGTCATTTGCATACAGGTAGTCAAATGTCGCCTGTTTGTAATCGAATATTTCTTCCGGTTTAAAAAATCTCGTTAACTCGATAGCTGCGGTCTCCGGAGAATCAGAAGCATGAACTATATTTTCCTGAAAGCTCATACTGTAATCCCCACGAATAGTTCCCGGGGCAGCCAGACGTCCATTTGTCGGACCCGCCAACATACGGACAGTTTGAATAGCATCCACACCTTCGAAACAACAAACAATGACAGGAGCTGTCATCATGGAATCTTTCACTCTTTGAAAGAAAGGCTTGCTGCTCAAGTGGGCATAATGTTCGCTCAATAATTCATCAGTCAGTTGCATCATCTTCATGCCGGCCAACCGCAGTCCTTTACGTTCAAAACGATGAGTAATCTCACCAACCAATCCCCGTTGGAGGGTACAAGGCTTTAAAATGACCAGCGTTTTTTCAAGCATGATATACGACTTTTCTAATGGTTAAACTATACATTTACTAAAAAAATTCCTCCAAAGGTAGCATTTTCCGATGAAACAACAAGAGAGTTATTAACTATTTTTCAGATGATTAGCCGGAAATAAGACAAACATTCAGGCGTTAAATCCCTATGAATAGGGAGAATAGAAGCAAAACATGTTTTGCAACACATTCCCGCAAATAAACTGCATGTTTAACCGTTTTTCAACTAATGGCAGCCCAGTTAACATTCGTTTTCCGCAAGGATTTGAGTTGCCGCCACAGTATTTCATTCTCCGGACTCTGTGCACCGGGATCATGTTCTACAATATCTTCGGCTATCGCACGGACGTATTGCAGCAATTGTCCGTCACGGGCAATATCCGCAATTTTCAAATCGAAGGCGACACCACTCTGCTGCGTCCCTTCCAAGTCACCGGGACCGCGCAACTTCAAATCAGCTTCCGCTATTTCAAAGCCGTCATTTGTGCGCACCATTATCTCCAGTCGCTTACGAGTATCTTCGGTCAGTTTATAATTTGTCACCAGAATACAATAAGACTGGTCGGCGCCACGCCCTACCCGACCGCGCAACTGATGCAGTTGCGAAAGTCCGAAACGTTCGGCATTCTCTATAATCATCACCGAAGCATTCGGTACGTTCACGCCGACTTCGATCACTGTAGTGGCAACCATTATTTGCGCTTTGCCTGAAATGAAAAGTTGCATTTGTTCATCCTTTTCGGCAGCCTTCATTTTGCCATGCACTTTACATACAGTACATTCGGGAAATTCTTCCAGGATATGCTGATAGCCTTCTTCGAGGTTCTTCAAGTCTATTTTCTCACTTTCCTTTATTAAAGGATAGACAATATAAACCTGCCGTCCTTCCTCAATCTGCTTGCGTACAGAGCGATACAGGCTTTCCCGGCGGTTGTCGAACTGGTGAACAGTAGCAATCGGTTTCCGTCCCGGAGGTAGTTCGTCGATGACGGACACATCCAAGTCACCGTATAAAGTCATCGCCACGTCCGGGGAATAGGAGTGGCGGTCATGACGAGCACGTGCGGCGGTTGAATATTCTTACTCCAAAGGCGGGCACGTTGCGCCACGCCAAAGCGGTGTTGTTCGTCAATAACCACAAAACCGAGAGAAGAAAAATTAACGGTATCCTCAATAACCGCATGGGTCCCGATCAGTATTTTCACATCTCCTGTCAGCAAACTGGTGAGAATGGCTTCCCTCCTTTTTCCTTTGATAGAGCCCGTCAGCAGTTCCACGCGGATATCCATACCGAACAGTAACTCCTTAATCGTTTCGTAATGCTGGTTCGCTAATATTTCCGTAGGCGCCATCATGCAGGCTTGGTAGCCGTTATCCAACGCCAGCAACATACTCATCAAGGCGACTAAAGTTTTCCCGCTACCTACATCTCCCTGCAAAAGACGGTTCATCTGCCGACCGCTACCCACGTCATTCCGAATTTCTTTCAGCACTCGTTTCTGTGCGCCTGTCAGCTGGAAAGGAAGGTTCTTTATATAAAACGTGTTGAATACGTCGCCCACTTTTTCAAAGATATAGCCGCGATACCTTCTTTGCCTGTCTTTGGCATAGCGCAAGATGTTCAACTGTACGTAGAAGAGCTCCTCGAATTTAAGCCTATATTGCGCCCGGCGTAATAAATCGGGATTAGTCGGGAAATGGATATTCCGCAGAGCCTCTGTCAAAGGCATCAAGTGATGTTCCGACAACAGTTTGGGAGAGAGAGTCTCAGACAGAGGCTCCTGTATCTGCAGAATGACAGTTGCCATCATCTTCTCAATCGCGTGAGAGTTGAGGAAGCTGCGCTTCATTTTCTCCGTTGTATTATAATAAGGTTGAAGTCCCACGGAGGAGAGTTTCAAGTCATCCGTCTTGTCTACATCGGGATGAGCTAGATTGATGCGCCCGTTGAATACGGTCGGCTTGCCGAAGATGATATATTCTTCGTGAAGTTTGTATTTGCCGAGGATGTATTTTATTCCCTGAAACCACACCAAGTCCACGACTCCCGTACCATCCGAGAAATGAGCTGTGAGACGACGCTGCCGGCCTTCACCGATCGTTTCGAAACCAAGGATTTCACCTTTCAGTTGGATATACGGCATATTGCATCTATCTCGTGAATGTAATAGATGCGGCTCCGGTCGACGTATTTGTAGGGGAAATAGTAAATCAAATCATGCAAGGAGTAGATTCCTAACTCCTTATTTAATACAGCCGCCTTCTGAGGACCTACACCGGAGATAAATTTTATGTCGCGTGTGACTAAATCAAACATTTACAAAAGAGCACTCCCGACTTTCAGGTCGAAAGGAGTCGTTATTTTTATATTTTCACGGTTACCTGCTGCAAGATGCACGGGTACGCCCATTGCTTCCACAACCGAGGCGTCATCAGTAAAGAACGGAGTAAATTCCTGCTCATAAGCCTGCTTCAACAGTTCGACGTCAAAGACTTGCGGCGTCTGCACCAATTTATAATCATTGCGGCTCACAGTCTCGCTTCCGACTTCCGTTAAATGGCGCAGCGTTTCAACTACATCAACAACCGGAATCACCGCTTTATGCTGTTCTGCCAAATCATAACAACGACGGATCACTTCTACCGAGACAAACGGACGGACACCGTCGTGCACTCCCACCAGCCCAGGAGCCTGCACCAATGCCAAACCGTTCTTCACCGAATGGAAACGAGTTTCTCCTCCGTCTGCCACCCGATGTTCCACATCGAAATCGTGTTCCCGACAGAGCTGCTTCCAAAAGTCCTGCTGCTCCCGTGGAAGGACTAAAATAAGTTGAATTGCCGCATCATACTTCCGGAAAACTTCCAGTGTATGCATCAATACAGGTTTACCGCCGACAGGAAGAAACTGTTTGGGGAGGTCGCTCCCCATACGCAAGCCCTTTCCACCGGCAACAATGATTACATATTTCTTCATGGACAACTTAGCGTTTAACGCACATCGCCTCTACCAGCTCGTCTACTTTTTCTTTACCTACCAACAAGTCAACGATAGTCAAAGCAAATTCCATGGCAGCGCCCGGTCCCATACCCGTAATGATATTTCCGTCACGAACAACCGGAGCATCGATACATTCGGCACCTTCCAGATATTGCTCGAAGCTAGGATAGCAAGTCGCCTTCTTCCCTTTCAGCAGACCCAGCTTGCCCAGTACCATCGGAGCAGCACAAATAGCGGCAATCGGTTTGTTCTTGGCGGCGAAATCGAGAATCAATCTACGCAATCCTTCATGTTTATCAAGCGTAGCTGCTCCCGGCATTCCTCCGGGCAACAACAGAAGTTCGGCATCAAAGAAATCACAATTATCGAAGTTGATGTCACAAAGAACAGATACATCATGTGCACCTACTACAATTTCATCCGGTGTAACGGATACGATTTCCACATTCAGTCCGCCACGTCTTAGCGTGTCAATAGCAGTAAAGGCTTCAATTTCTTCAAACCCGTCTGCAAAAAAAGCGTATACAGTTCCCATAATCCTATATTTTTGGTTAATGATACTATCTCAAATTAAAATAATAAGTGATTGTCCCTGTCTGGTTGGTCACTCCGTCCACTGTATTGAAACGAGCTTTCCTGGCCGCATCTTCGGCGGCTTTCCGCAAAACAGAGTTTACAGTATTCGTTTGAGGGTTAATGCTGGTTGCAACAACCTGTCCTGCAGGATTCACGGTAATGTTCACCACCACACGTCCTTCTTCCTGCACATTGTAAGCAGCTTGGGCAAACTGCCCGTACCTAAAGAACGTCCGCCAAGGTCAAAAGTTCCGTAACCGCCCGTTCCGGTCTTTGCTCCGGTGGAAGAATTACCTTCCTTACTGCCTTCCGTTCCCGTGCCACCGGCTGATGTTCCTTGTTCCCTGTCATTTGTGAACCTTTGCCGAAAGCACCGGCCACTTTTTTTCTCGCGGCCTCTTCGGCAGCTTTACGTTCACGTTCCGCTTTCGCTTCAGCCAGGCGTTTCGCTTCCGCCGCTTTCTCGGCCTCGGTCTTCTCCGGCTTCTTCACAGGCTTTTTCGGTTTCACTACTTCTTTCGGTTTTACCGTTTCCTTCTTGGGCTCCTCCGTCTTCGGTTTCAGAGTGACGGTTTCTTCTTCGGTCTGCGTCAACAAATCCTGTTCCGAAGGGAGTTCCGGCTGAGTCTGAGCAGGAGCCGGGGCCTCTTCGTCCAACACATCGACATCGACCAACGATGGGTCGTCAAAGCCACGCGCAGCATCCACATTCCCCATCATTACAGGGATTCCGCCTGCGTCCTCATCCGGTTGAGGGACAGTAAAGCTCACCAGAATCAAAAGAGCAATCACTGCCACGTGCACCAACAATGCACCCAACGCTCCTACGTATTCACCCTTTTTTCTTCTGTCCATCGTTCTTCTTATTTATTTTCCGGCGGGCGTGTAGCCAGCACCATCTTAAAATGATTCTCATTCGCAATGTTCAGCACCCGCACTATTTCACGATAAGGTACTGATTCATCCGCATACAACGCCACATACATTTCAGGCTCCTTTTCCGCACAACTCTGCAAGAAAGGAGTCAGTTCGTTCAAGGCGTACGGCTTCTCCTTCTCATTACCGAAAGCGGCATAGAAGTTCAGGTCTTTATCAATGATGACTCTCGTCAGCGGTTTGGCCGAGGTCTGCTGCTTGCCTTGCGGCAACAACACCTTTATAGCATTGGGCGATACCACCGTAGAGGTTATCATAAAGAATATCAGCAACAGGAAAATGACATCCGTCATGGAAGCCATACTGAAATTGGGCGATACTCTATTTCTTCTTTTTAATCCCACGTTTATGAGTTATTATAAAGTTATAAGTTCGGGGAATATGAATCACTTCTGAGCCGGTTCGTTCAGCAAGTCCATAAATTCCATGGTACGAGATTCCATCTTGTTTACCACGCGGTCTACCAGCATCACCAGATAGTTGTAAGCAAACATGGCAATAATACCGACAATCAGACCGCCGACAGTAGTAATCATTGCTTCGTAGATACCGCCGGAAAGTAATGTAATATCAATATTTCCGCTTCCGGCGTTCGCCATTTCGTAGAATGCGCGCACCATACCTGTCACCGTACCGAGGAATCCGAGCATCGGGCACCGCCGGAAATGGTCGCCATTACAGTCAGCCCTTTTTCCAGTTTCGCAACTTCAATGTTACCCACATTTTCAATAGCGGCCTGTACATCGTTGATCGGACGTCCCAGACGGCTGATACCTTTCTCAATCATACGGGCCGAAGGAGTGTTCATCGTCCGGCAATAGTTAATGGCTGCTTTGATCTCACCACTATGAATATAGTCTTTGATACGTTCCATAAACATAGGGTCTTCTTTTCCCGCCTTGCGAATCATATAATTACGTTCGAACAAGATGTAAAAGCAGACTACGGACAACACACCCAGCACAATCATAATCCAACCACCCTTGATAGCCATATCAAGCATATTCATTTCGGGAGCGTTTACCTCCGTCAGTACGGGGTTGGCGGTAGCCAGCGAGTCAGCCATATTCATAGCCCCTTGGGCTAACAAGATCATTGCATTCATCAGCGTAGACAGTTTTTATATTCCTGGATAGTACGTTCCAGTCCCAAATACAGTGCATCGCTAATCAATGCGTGACCGATAGAGACTTCATCCACCCAGGGAATGTTTTTATAGAAATAGTTTAAATTTACAAGACTCAGGTCGTGTCCGGCATTCAGGCCGATACCCAGTTTACGGGCAGTTTTGGCCGCTTCGATAAAAGGGGCAATGGCTGCTTCCGGATTCTTCGGGAAATCCGTCGCATAGGGTTCGGTATAAAGTTCAACGCGGTCGGCTCCGGCTTTTGCCGCATATTCCACCATTTCGGGATCAGCAGCTACAAAAACAGAAGTGCGGATACCTGCACTGTTGAACTGATCGAGGACTTCAGTCAGAAATTCCAGATTAGCTTTCGTGTCCCAACCGGAGTTAGAAGTGATCTGTGAAGGATCATCGGGAACCAATGTGACCTGATGTGGCTTTACCTTCAGCACAAGATCTATAAATTCCGGTGACGGATACCCTTCGATATTGAATTCAGTCCGCAACAGGGGACGCAAATCATATACATCCGAACGACGAATGTGGCGTTCGTCAGGACGGGGATGAACAGTGATGCCGTCTGCGCCAAAAGACTCACAATCAAGCGCCACCTTTACTACATCGGGCACATTCCCTCCGCGAGCATTTCTCAGCGTAGCAATCTTGTTTATGTTTACACTTAATTTAGTCATAGTTCTACGTTATATTTGCCGCAAAATACAAATATTATTATTAGTTGCCTAATAATACGAAACGCATTCTCTACTCTTTTTTGGTTATTTAAAGTAGAAATCCAAGAAAAATGCCAAATTTGCATCCTGAACTAATGATGTTGCTTATGAAATTTGCCATTTTTGGAAATACTTATCAGGCTAAAAAGTCTTCTCATGCTGTCACCTTGTTTAAACTTTTAAAGAAACAAGGAGCAGAGATTGGTATGTGCAGGGAATTTTATCAATTCCTAGTTTCTGAAAATATGGATATTGAAGCAGATCAATTATTTGATGGTGATGATTTTACTGCCGATATGGTAATCAGCATCGGAGCGACGGAACGTTTCTGAAAGCTGCCCGCCGCGTAGGAAGAAAAGGGATCCCTATTTTGGGAATTAACACAGGACTTTAGGATTTCTGGCAGATATTTCGCCGGAGGAAATGGAGGAAACATTTGATGAAATCCAAAACGGCAGATATAGCGTGGAGGAACGAAGCGTACTTCAGTTGATCTGCAACGACAAACATCTCCAAGATTCTCCTTATGCTCAACTGAAATAAGCTATTCTCAAACGGGACAACTCCGTCTAT
>ENA-OQCK01000728-OQCK01000728.1-human-gut-metagenome-genome-assembly--contig:-NODE-728-length-15588-cov-1.748723_pt1 | contig 15588 bp, 19 predicted proteins | sample MGYA00242498_ERZ504578 | MGnify/ENA primary metagenome ERZ504578 (study PRJEB26092, sample SAMD00036229) | human gut metagenome | host: Homo sapiens | study: EMG produced TPA metagenomics assembly of...
AGGTGTGTCGAAACTATCCTGTTCCCGCGCTTGACGCGGGATCGCATTAAAACCGGCCCTATAAAAATCTGATTGATAAGGTCTGTCCTTTTGCGGCCCGCATCAAGTGCGGGGACAAGGAGATTTCGACACACCCTCTAATTTGTATCCCGAAAATATCTTGTTTTTTATCCCCTTATTGTCATATTCATAAAAAAACCATTGGTCCAAATCGAAACTACTACCGCATCTATTTTGATTTTCTACCTATGTAATTCAATTTGCCCGCAAGTAATATTTTTTAACAAACACATATTTTTAATATATATTTAAGTATCAATTAATTAGACCAGAAATCACATTTCAAGGAGGATATTGTTTTTTCGCAAAATCAGATTTGCATTCTGTTGTCAGGCCGCCCCGCCTTTCTACAATAAAAAGGCTATGCTGCAACTGCCCTGCCTCTGCGCCAAGCGTGAGAACAGGACAGTTGTGACATAGCCCCTTTCACCAAATAAAGTCTTATTTCCTATTTCAAGCCACGATTATGCAATAGTGGATCGATACTTGGTTCCTTGCCTCGGAAGTTTTTGTACATGGCCATGCCTTCGTCAATGCCGCCCGGCGACAAAACGTATGTACGGAACTTGGCGGCCACTTCGGAATTGAAGATGTCCCCTGTTTCTTTGAACGCCTCGAAAGCATCGCAATCCAACACTTCCGCCCAGATATAGCTGTAATAGCCGGCCGTATAGCCACCTTCCATCGTATGGCCGAAATAGGTCGAACGATAGCGAGGCGGAATCTGGCGGATTAAACCACGGTCTCCCATCACTTGCTTCGAACGATTCGGCATCAAAACCGGCAGGAACTTCCTTCAATACATGATAATCCATATCCAATAGAGAAGCCGCCACATATTCGGTTGTTGCAAAACCTTGCCCATATTTGCCACTCTTCACTATTTTATCGACAATAGTCTGCGGGATCACTTCGCCTGTTTCATGATGCTTGGCATAAACTTCAAGACTTCCGGTTCAAACACCCAATGCTCCATTACCTGTGAAGGAAGTTCCACGAAATCGCGAGGAACACCAGCCACTCCATTATAATGGACATCGGCAAAAAGTCCGTTTAAAGCATGTCCGAATTCATGGAAAACAGTTTCAGCCTCGTCGGCACTCAACAAGGCAGGCTGTCCATCTGCCGGTTTGCTGAAGTTGAATACAGTCGTCACTACCGGAGCGACACGCTTACCATCCTTATACGTCTGGTCACGATAACCGCCGCACCATGCACCACCGCTCTTTCCCGGACGGGTAAAGAAGTCCATATAAAGTATACCTAAGGATGTACCGTCCTTATCCTTACATTCGAAAACCTGGGCATCCGGATCGGAAGCGGCATGTTCTGCAACGGAGTAAAAGTGATGCCGTACAGTTTGTTCGCCACATAGAAAGCACCTTCCCGGACATTGTTAAGTTCCAAATACGGGCGAACTTCGTTTTCGTCTAAGTCAAACTTCGCTTTCTTAGCCTTTTCGAAATAATAACGCCAATCCCAAGCTTCCGCTTCGAAATTACCGCCTTCTTTCTTTATCTCGGCATTGATATCCGCCAATTCTTCCTTCGCTTTTACAAGAGCGGGAGTCCAGATCTTGTTCAACAAATCATATACATTCTTTTCATCCTTCGCCATGTTTTCTTCCAACACGTATGTGGCAAAGTCTTCATAACCCAACAATTTAGCTTTATCCAAACGGGCGGTAACCAACTTCTTGATCACGTCCTTATTGTCATTTGCATTGTTATTATTACCGCGACAAACATAGGCATTATAGATTTTCTCACGCAAGGCTCGATTGTCGGCATATTGCAGGAAGGGCATCACACTCGGATTATGCAATGTGAAAATCCACTTTCCATCCATTCCGGCCTCTTTAGCCGTAACAGCAGCTGCAGCAATCAATGTTTCGGGCAAGCCGGACAGGTCTTCTTTCTTATCGACCACGAGCTGGAAAGCATTAGTCTCTTTCAACGAATTCTGCCCGAAGTCAGTTCTAACATGGAGATCTGTTCGTTCAGTCTACGAAGTTCCTCCTGTTTGCCGGCATCTAAGTTGGCACCACCCCGCACAAATCCTTTATAAGTTTCTTCAAGCAGTTTCTTCTGTTCCTTGTCCAGGTTCAACTTTGCTTGATTCTCATATACAGACTTCACCCGGGCAAAAAGTTTCGGATTCAGGCTGATATCGTCACTATGTTTGGAGAGCAACGGTGAAAGTTCCTGTTCAAGAGCCTGGATCTCGTCGTTCGTGTTGACACTCGCCTGACCGCTGAAAGCATAAGCCACCTTCATGAGCAATTCCCCACTACGGTCCAGTGCTACAATCGTATTCTCAAAAGTTGCTTCATCGGGATTGTTTACGATCGCCTCTACTTCTGCTGTTTGTTCCTCCATTCCTTTCAGGAAAGCAGGTTTGTAATGTTCTACTTTGATTTGTTCAAAAGGAGGAACACCGAACGGTGTCGTGTACTCGGTAAAGAATGGATTCATACCGGAAATGTCAGCCCCGTCGTTCTTCTTTGATGAGTTACATGCTCCCAAAATAACTGCAAGTCCGGCAGCCATAAGTGTTTTGTTCATATTTGTAATTATTAATTTGTTTAGGATACAAAGGTAACTAAAGACAATCCCATTTCCAATAATTGTCATTATCTTTGATCTAATCTAAAATCACAATAAACAAAGATGAATATGAATAGAATTTGTCAACTTTTCGGTATTCAATACCCGATTATACAAGGCGGAATGGTTTGGTGCAGCGGTTGGCGGCTTGCCTCGGCAGTCAGTAATGCAGGCGGTCTCGGCTGATCGGCGCCGGTTCCATGCACCCTGAAGTTTTACGCGAACATATCCGGAAATGCCAGGTAGCCACCGACAAACCTTTTGGTGTGAACGTCCCTTTAATGTATCCGGAAATCGATGCTCTGATGAATCTATTGGTGGAAGAAGGTGTGAAGATTGTTTTCACCTCAGCCGGCAATCCTAAAACTTGGACGGGTTTCCTAAAAGGACACGGGATAAAAGTCGCCCACGTCGTCAGTAGCTCCAAATTTGCCGTCAAATGTGAACAAGCCGGTGTCGACGCCATCGTTGCTGAAGGTTTTGAAGCCGGCGGGCATAACGGGCGAGAAGAGACAACGACTCTTTGCCTGATACCTGCCGTACGCCGTGCCACAACTCTCCCATTGATGGCTGCCGGCGGTATCGGGACCGGTAGCGCTATGCTGGCAACTTCGCTCTCGGGGCCGAAGGGGTTCAGATCGGTACTCGCTTCGCCCTGACAGAAGAAAGTTCCGCACATGAAAACTTCAAACAATTGTGTCTCAACCTGAACGAAGGCGACACGAAGCTCTTGTTGAAGAAACTTCCCCCACCCGTTTGGTGAAAGGCGAATTCACTACGGCTGTCGAAGAAGCTGAAGCCCGTGGGGCTTCCGTCGAGGAAATGAAAGAACTGTTAGGAAAAGGCCGTGCCAAAAAAGGTATTTTCGAAGGAAATCTTCAGGAAGGCGAGCTGGAAATCGGACAAGTCGCATCCTTATTCCGTGAAACGCAGACCGTGACCGAAGTCATGAAAGAAATCATCGAAGACTTCCGCAAAGGAACGGAAAAGATACAACAGGCGTTATAGGTGGTCAGGACACAAAGTTTTTTAGTTTTATGAATTAAGGGTGTGCCAAATATCGGTATTCATGGGACGCAGACAACGCATACGAGCGCAGATTAACGCAGATATTATTAATTATCAAAAAAAATAAATCTGCGTTTGTCTGTGTATTCTGCGTTATCTGCGTCCAGAAATATCAAATTGACACACTCTCATATTCATTTAGTTCATTCGGTAACTATCTATTCAAGTACCAATACCTCGTTGTCTTTATAGCTTTCATAGCTGGAGACAATTACCTTTTCACCCGCTTCAAGGCCATCGATGACTTCGTAATATTGCGGTTCTGACGACCGATCTTGATCTTGCGGCGATATGCTTTCTTGCCGTCCTTGTCAAGAACGAATATCCAACTGCCACCTGTGCTCTGGAAGAAGGTTCCGCGCGGGATGATGATGCTTTCTGTCGGCTGTCCGAGTTCCAGGTTAATGTAATAGGTCTGTCCACTGCGGATATTATCCGGACGTTCGCCGGTGAAGACGAAATCCGTACGGAACTTACCGTCTCGCACTTCCGGATAGACTTTGCGTACGTTCAATTCAAAGTCCGATCCCTGACGTTCGAATGTTGCGGACAATCCCTTTTTCACGCGGTCGATATAATGTTCGTCGATCAGAGCCTCGATCTTATAATCCGACAAGTCGTTGATCTGCCCGATTTTCTGTCCGGCCGAAACGTTCTGGCTAATACGACATCCAACAGTCCCAATTCACCGTCGATCTGCGAGCGGACATTCAAATGTTCCTTACGTTCATGAACCAAAGCAATATTTTTACGCATATTGGACAAACTGGTTTCCATTTCGTCCATCTGGATCGTACGGGAGATCGAATCCTGACGCAAGCGTTCTACAACCAAGTCATATTTTTTACTTGCCAACTCAAAATCCTCTTTTGCTTTCAAAAAATTCTTCCTTTGCAATCAAGTTTTCCTCATACAACTTTTTCTGCTGGTTATAAGCACGGCGATAGCGCGTCATGTCGACATCCAGCTGTGCTTTTTCCAACTGATTGTTCAATTTGTCCTGCTCCATCGTCACCTGTGTATTACGAAGAAAATTTTGCTTTTCCGCCAACTGTGCCTCGGCATCCAAGATCTGCAGGTCGAGATTTGAATTGGAAAGACGGATGATCACATCCCCTTTCTTCACCTGTGCCCCTTCTTCCACTACTTTTTCCTGCACGATACCACCTTCTTCCGGGCTGAGCTGCACAACCGTAATAGGCTGTACCTGGCCGTTCACACGGACGAAATCGTTAAACTGCTCTTTCGTTACATTCCCAATATTGACACCGCGGGCATCCACTTTCAATGTCGAAGCGTGGTCACCGAAAACGATCCATCCCACCAAAACCAAGAAAAAAGCGCCACCTGCTACATAAGGAATATGCTTCTTTTGAAGACCTTTCTTTTTTTCTAACTGTATATCCATGATTGTATGTTTTTTATTTCTTCAACTTTAATTTTCAACTATCAATTTTCAACTATCAACGGTTGCCCTTTATAATAATCAACCTGTCGGCATTTCATTGTGTACAGCAAACGCCTCTGTAAAAGATCAGCCTTTGAGTTCAACAAAGTCGTCGCATTTGTCTGCACATCGAGCGGACTCATCAGTCCTTCCTCAAATTTGCGTAAAGTTACCTGATAAGCCAAAGCATCGGCCTTTACTTTCTTCTCCATCTGAATCGTTTCTTTAGCATAGCCCTCCCGATCAAGAACAGCTTGCTCGACATCTTTCTGCAACTGACGAAGCGTTTCGGTCTGCTTTTCGTATGCGATCCGGACATTGTTACGAGCACGGCGCATATTGGTAATCCGAGACAGACCGTCAAACAAAGGAAAACTAAAACTAAAATAAATATATTCTCCACGATTATTTTTAAACTGGTTTTTAAAAGCAACGGGAGCGTTTTCCGCTTTCAGGTTTTCAAAATAGCTGGTAGTGATACCGGCTTCGACGGAAAGAGACGGAAGCAACTTTCCTTTTGTTATCAAGTAATTCATTTTACTGGCTTTCAATTGAAAATCAGCCTGTAAAGCAGTCGGATTGTTTGCCATAGCATAATCCTGAATGGCACTGACAGATTCCTCAGCCAATATATCCCGTACGGAGGCACAACGGTATCGACATCAAGAGCCAAATCCGACGGATAGTTCATCGCGTTTTTCAGGGTCATCATCGCCGTATTATAAAGGTTCTGCTGATGCGTCAGATTGTAATCGTCACCGGCTACCTGCGATTCGATCTGGGCAACGTCTGCCTTTCCTTTCAACCCCAATTCTTCCTGGCGACGCGTTTTGTATAAAAGACGCTGGCTGTCTTCCAATTTTTCGGAACACATCTTCACCAGTCCTTGATAGTAGACAACCGTAATAAACGCATCCATAATATTGATTGCCAAATCATCTTTCTGCTTCTGCAAATCATTTCTCCCCATGTGGCGGTTCACATTTGCCAGCCGCCATTGGTTAATCAATTGCCCACCTCTGAAAAGCGGCAAAGAAGCGTATGCACCATACCCGTTGTTAAAAGTGGAAGTGTTTACGTAAGTATTCGTTTCCGGGTCTACAGACGTCCGAACCGATACTGCGCATCCACTTGCGTACTGATTGAAGGCAAAAGGAAGCGATGGCAGACTGCTGCTCGGCTTGTATGTATTATTGGTATAAAGCTGCTGCTTTACCTTCGGACTGTTCTCCACCGCATAGCGCATGCAATCGTCCAAACTCCATATTTTGTCCTGTGCCATTACCGAGGCTACCAGGGCAAAAGAAAGTGCTGTTGTTAATATGATCTTTTTCATTGCTATATTATTTTCTACCTGATAAAATACAAAGAGCGTGCCAAAACACATAAATATCTATATTTCAACATATTAATAAATTTATCTTTTTACCAATGTCCAAAAATTAGACACTGCTGTAAAAGAATTAGACAATGAAAGCAATTTTCCGGCAGTAATCGAAACTTTTCAATACTGAGTATACATTCTCATCAACTGCTGTTGGATTGTAACTATTTTGTAGTTACATTTGCAGAAACTTAAATACATGAATGGGAACAAAAGAAAAACTTATCGAACGTTTCAAATCATTACCTACGAATTTTACATTTGAGGAAATGGAACGCCTGTTATCCATATTTGGTTATGAGAAATCAAATAAAGGCAAGACATCCGGTTCGAGAGTTATATTTAAGAATGGAGATAAACGTCCCATAATGATTCATAAACCTCACCCTGGCAATGTAATCAAAGGCTATGCAATAAGACAGGTATTAAATGATTTGACAAATGAAGGTTTTATTAAATGAAGAAAGGATATAGTTATGAATACATTAAAATACAAAGGTTTTATCGGTTCTGTCAACTTTAGTGAAGAAGACAGCGTTTTCTTCGGTAAAATAGAAGGGATTAATGGAATGGTCAATTTTGAAGGACAAAGTGTTCAAGAACTAACGGATGCTTTTCACGAAGCGGTCGATGATTATATCGCATTTTGTGAAGAAGAAGGGATACAGCCGCATAAGAGTTATTCGGGATTATTGAATGTCCGCCTGACTCCCGAAATACATAGTCGCGTGGCAATGTTGGCAAAACGCACCGGTATCTCGATTAATGCTTTTATCAAACAAGCATTAGAGAAACAAATCATGACCATGTTATAGATATTTATTAAACAACGTAAAACCATACATGACAAAACAAGGCACCATACTGGTAGTAGACGATAACAAAGGGATTCTCACCGCAGTACAGATGCTATTAGGCACTTGCTTCGAGAAGGTGATTACGATCTCTACTCCCAACAAGATAAAAGCCACACTGCACGATGAAAATATAGATGTGGTCCTATTAGATATGAATTTCAGTGCCGGCATCAATACCGGCAACGAGGGGTTATTCTGGCTTTCGGAAATAAAAAAGGAAGATGCCTCGATACAGGTCGTTCTTTTTACGGCCTATGCAGACATCGACCTTGCCGTACGGGGAATCAAGGAAGGAGCGACCGATTTCGTGGTCAAGCCCTGGGATAACGCCAAGCTGCTGGAAACACTGAAAACGGCCTATACGATCCGGACGGCAAACCGTAAAGGCATTTCGATCGCCACAGGCAAGCTCGTCGTTTCCAAGGAAAGCGGAATGTTCTGGGGGGAAAGTAACGCTATGCAGCAACTTCGTTCCCTGATCGAAAAAGTAGCCCGGACAGATGCCAACATCTTGGTGACCGGAGAGAACGGGACAGGTAAGGAAATGCTTGCCCGCGAGATCCATATGCTTTCCAACCGAAAAAAAGAGACTTTGGTTCCGGTCGATATGGGAGCTATTACGGAAACTCTTTTCGAAAGCGAATTGTTCGGACATGTCAAAGGGGCATTTACCGATGCTCGGGCAGACCGTCCGGGGAAATTCGAGGTAGCCAACAACGGCACGCTGTTCCTTGACGAGATAGGGAACCTCTCCTATCATCTGCAAGCGAAGTTACTGACTGCCTTGCAACGCCGCAGCATTGTCCGCGTGGGAAGCAATACGCCTATCCCGGTCAACATCCGCCTGATTTGCGCCACCAACCGCGATTTACAAGAAATGGTGCAGAAAGGGGATTTCCGCGAGGATTTACTCTATCGCATCAATACGATCCATGTGGAGATACCGCCGCTCAGGGAACGGCCGGAAGACATCGTACCCCTTACCGAAATATTCCTTTCCAAATATGCCAAGATATATGGGAAAGCCTGCACTGCGTCTCAGCCCGGATGCCAAAGAGAAACTAAAAGCGCAACCTTGGTTCGGAAATATCCGAGAGCTCGAACACACGATCGAAAAAGCCGTTATTATTGCCGAAGGAAGTGTGTTGGACGGCAGCGATTTCGATTTTCCACGGGCGAAAAAGGAGCCGGTGGCAAAAGGGGCGACAACTCTGGAAGAGATGGAATATAATATGATTAAAAACGCAATGGACAAGTACAGCGGAAATTTGTCGCTCGTCGCAAGCCAATTGGGTATTTCCCGCCAGACTTTATACAATAAGATCAAACGATACGAACTATAATGCTGTTGAAAGGACTTTACCATAATTTCCATCTCCGTATTGCCGTTTTCGTACTCCTGACGATAGCCGGTACCTATTTAGCTCTCCGCCAAGAATGGGTGTGGTTTGTACCGGTCCTATCCATATGGGCTTTCCTCCTCCGGCTAATCCTGTTGTCCGACAAGCGAAACGCTCAAAAGGTGGCTTTCATGTTCGATGCGATAGACAACAGCGACTACGCTTTCCGGTATGCGACGCGTGGACGCTCGTCGAACGACAAACTGGTCAGTGAATCGCTTAACCGCATCACACAAATTCTTTTCCAGGCCAAAGCGGATGCCGCCAGAAAGAAAAATACTACGAGCTGATTATGAATTGCGTCAATACCGGCATTATCGTACTCGATGACAACGGCGTGATTTATCAGACGAATAACGAAGCTCTGCGTTTGCTTGGACTGGCTGTCTTTACAAATGTGCAACAGCTTGCCCGTATAGACGAGAACCTGAAAGCCGTCATACAAAACATTCAGCCTGGCGACAAGCACCAGATATCCTTTGCCAACGAGCGCGGCAACGTTCATCTGTCCATCCGCGTTTCGGAGATGACGCTACAGGACAAGCATGTACGCATTTAGCAATCAATGATATTAACAGTGAGCTGGACGATAAGGAGATCGATTCATGGATCCGCCTGACACGCGTCTTGACGCATGAGATCATGAATTCGGTCACTCCTATCACCTCTCTAAGCGACACGCTTCTCTCTTTGCACCAAAATGCGGATGACGAGATACGCAACGGGCTGGAAGTAATCAGCACAACAGGGAAAAGCCTGATTTCTTTCGTGGAGTCATACCGTAAATTCACACATATCCCGACGCCGGAGCCCACTCTTTTCTATGTCCAGAAGTTTGCAGAACGCATGGTAAAGTTGGCTCGCCATCACACTGATTTTCCCAATATCACGATTAATGTCAGTGTAGAGCCTTCCGACCTGATCGTCTATGCAGACGAGAATTTGATCTCGCAAGTCGTCCTGAATCTGCTGAAAAACGCCATGCAGGCAATCGGTTGCGGACAAGCAGATGGTCTGATCGAGGTAAAAGCCTACTGCAACGAAGAAGAAGCTGTCCTGATCGAGGTCAGCAATAACGGGCCTGTTATCCCGCAAGAAGAGGCCGAACACATTTTCGTTCCATTCTTTACCACTAAAGAGGGTGGCAGCGGTATCGGGCTTTCCATCTCCCGCCAGATCATGCGCCTTTCGGGAGGTAGCATCGCTCTGAAGAGTGCGCCGGCCGCCAAACGGACGACATTTGTACTGACATTCCCTTAGAAGGAAAACAGATCAGCCGATAAAAATTATCAATTATCATAAACATTCCTATCGGCAAATATTTTATATTTTTGGACGATAAAACGATGATTTATCCGTACGCAATAAAATAAAAGGGTGTGTCAATTTGATATCACTGGACGCAGATGACGCAGAACACACAGACGGACGCAGATTTATTTTGCTGATAATTAATAATATCTGCGTTAATCTGCGCTCGTCTGCGTTGTCTGCGTCCCATGAATACCTATATTCGGCACACCCTCAAACAGGTGACAAGATACAATTGATAATATCCAATCTTAAAAATGCAATTATGGCAAGAATTCAAACATTCCCTAAATCGAGGCTGAAACTGGATGATAAACTAATATTATTCTCTGATGTCGTTAAAGAATATTTGCCCATAGGTCTTGAACTCTATGACAGGAATGGTTTGCTAATCGATGCAAACAAGGCCGAAATGGAAATTATGGGGGTTGTCGATTTAAATGAGGCACTTGGAATCAGCCTGTTTGAAAATCCAAATTTCTCAGATAAAATAATAGATGATATCAAAGCCGGTCAGGATGTTCATTTCTCTCTGGAATATGACTTCGATAAAGTAAAAACAACCGACTATTTCAAGACGGTCAAAAAAGGCATAGATCATATTGATGGAACAATCTCCATCATTCGTAACAAGCAAAAAGAGATAATCGGTTATCTGGTTATTTCGCAGGATTACGGGGCTATTCAGTTTAAGTACGAGAACCTTTACAATCAGATGCTGACAATTATGAATTCACTGCCTGTAGGAATAGAACTTTATGATAACGACGGTACGATTTCTTTTTTGAATGATACGGATGCTGCTATATTCGGGATATCCGATATTGAGGGTGCTATCAGGAAAAAGCCTTCTATATATGATAACCCGAATGTTCCTGATTGTGTGAAAAATGCTGTATACAGTAAAAAACCGATCAGTGTCCGGTTTCCTTACAATTTCAAAACAATAGCACAAACGAAATATTACAGTACGAATAAAAATAATGATGATGTTTGGGTCGAATGTAACGGAAAGCCGATTATCGATCCGAATGGCCGGATTGGCAGCTATACGTTTGTCATGGAGGACGTGACTGAAAAGACACGTGCCGAGGAAGAGCTGAAAGAAAGCAATCAAAAGGCGGAGCTGATACTTAATAATATAAACTCAGGACTGGCTTATATTACCCCCGACTATGTCGTTCAATGGGAAAATATGGTGAAGTGTTCGACCGCTTTTCCAAATGGAGCTTATAGGCAGGGAGAGCTTTGCTATAAAAGTACTTATAATCGCCGGTCTCCTTGCGAAAATTGCGTGATACAACGGGCTGCCGTATCGCATAGAGTGGAGCAGATGAGGATTTTTCTCGAAGAAAACAGGATGGTTGAGTTATTTGCCACCCCTGTGTTTAGAAATACCGGTGAATTGATGGCTTCGTCATTCGCATAGATGATATAACAGACAAGGAACGCATGATCAAAGAACTCAAGCATGCAGAGGAGTCGGATCGGTTAAAATCGGTTTTCCTTGCTAATATGAGCCATGAGATCCGTACGCCCTTAAACGCTATCGTAGGATTCTCGAATCTGCTTGTCGAGACAAATGATCCGGATGAAAAAGAAGAATATACCCGGATTATTAACAATAACAATGAATTGCTTTTGAAGCTAATCAGTGATATCCTCGATTTGTCCAAAATCGAATCTGGAAGCGTAAAATTGAAGTATGAGGATTTTGACTTGTCGGGTTATTTTGACGAGCTTGCCGTATCGATGAAACAACGTATTACGAATCCGGATGTGAATTTGGTTATCGTGAACCGGTATGACAAATTGTTTGGTTTGCTTGGACAAGAATCGTGTGGCGCAAATCCTGACAAACTATATGATCAATGCAATTAAATATACTGTTAAGGGTACGATTGAAATGGGATATGATGCAACGAAAAGTGGCATTTATTTTTATGTCAAAGATAGTGGTATCGGTATCCTTGAATGAAAAGAAAAACAGGGTTTTTCATCGATTCGAGAAATTTGGACGGAATTTGCCCAAGGGACCGGCCTCGGATTGTCGATCTGCAAAGCTATCGCCGAGGCAATGGGAGGTAAAGTAGGTTTCGAATCTACCTATGGTAAAGGGTCCTTATTTTGGGCGTCATTACCTTGTGAAACAAAAAGTGAGGTTTCGTGATCATATCTTCGATCTGTTACATGGGCAAAAAGGCACAGAGCTGTTCCAGATATTCCGCATCCATCTTGTCAAACTCGCTCAGCTTGTCGCTGTCGATATCCAGTACGGCAACCACTTTTCCATCTCTGATCACCGGTACGACAATTTCCGACCGCGAGGCGGAGCTACAGGCGATATGCCCCGGAAACTGCTCCACATCCGGTACGATGATCGTCCGTACTTCTTTCCAGGCTGTCCCGCATACGCCTTTCCCGTACCGGATACGCGTACAGGCAAGAGGACCCTGGAAGGGGCGAGCACGAGCATCTCTTCTTTCACGATATAAAAGCCTACCCAGAAAAAATCGAATGTTTGTTTCAAGGCAGCGGCGACATTCGCCATATTGGCGATAATGTCTGTTTCTCCCGCTGTCAGCGATTGTAATTGAGGGAGCAGCGTCTCATACAGTTCCCGCTTGTTCCCACCGTTGATGATTAAATTTTCCGCCATTTTTTATACTTTATAAGAAAACAAAAGTAACCTTTTTTTCGGATTCTCCGTACCTTTGCAACATGAGTAAACAAAATTCTCCTTTAGTGCTTGGAACCGAGCACATCAGCAAGTTGTTGACACAGTACGCCATACCGGCCATTATCGCCATGACCGCCTCTTCTCTTTATAATATGGCGGACAGTATATTTATCGGACACGGGGTAGGACCATTGGCAATCTCGGGCCTGGCTTTGACTTTCCCGTTAATGAACCTTGCGGCTGCTTTCGGTTCGCTGGTCGGGGTGGGGGCTTCGACGTTGGTGTCCGTGAAGTTGGGACAGAAAGATTATGAAGGGGCGAACAAGGTACTCGGAAACGTACTGGTGCTGAACGTAGTCTTGGGGCTTGCATTTACGTTGGTGTTTATGTTGTTGCTCGACCCGATCCTCTATTTCTTCGGGGCGAGCGAGAACACGATTTCGTATGCCCGCGACTATATGAATGTGATCCTGATGGGAAATGTGATTACTCATATGTATCTCGGACTGAATGCGGTGTTGCGTTCTTCCGGTTTTCCGAAATTAGCGATGTATGCGACGCTGGCGTCAGTGGTGATCAACTGTGTGCTGAATCCGCTCTTTATCTTCGGCTTCGGTTGGGGAATCAAAGGATCGGCATGGGCTACCGTCATCTCTCAGGTCATTTCGTTGGCCGGACAGTTGATCCATTTTTCTCGCCCGAAGGAGTTGTTGCATTTCAAGAAAGGCATTTACAGGCTGAAAAGCGAGATCGTGAAGGGGATTCTTTATATCGGGATGTCGCCTTTCCTAATGAATCTCTGCGCTTGCCTGATCGTGATTCTGATCAATCGGGGGCTGAAAGAACACGGGGGCGATATGGCGATTGGGGCATACGGGATCGTGAATCGGGTGGTATTCCTCTTTATCATGATTATCATGGGATTCAACCAAGGAATGCAACCGATTGCCGGCTATAACTTCGGTGCCCGCCAGTATTCGCGTGTGACGGAGGTGACGAAGCTGACGATGAAGTGGGCGATAGGGGTGGCGACAACAGTTCTTGCTCTGTCAGTTGTTCCCGTCTATGATTGTCCGCATGTTTACGACCGATCCGGAACTGATCGAGGCGGCAGTGTATGGTTTGCATATCGTCTTTGCAGTCTTTCCGATTGTCGGTTTCCAGATGGTGGCGACAAACTTTTTCCTTTCTATCGGGATGTCGAAGAAGGCCATCTTCCTCTCGCTCACCCGGCAGATGCTGTTTCTTGTTCCCTGCTTGCTGATCCTTCCCCGATGGCTTGGAACACTTGGAGTATGGATCAGCATCCCGATCGCCGACACGACAGCTACGATTGTTACGGCCCTCGTCTTGATAAACCAGTTCAGGAAGTTTCATTCTAAATAAATTTTATTTACCTTTGTCTTGATACCAAAAAGATAGATAGACATGGATAATAAATCATATTGACCATCGGCCGGCAGTTCGGCAGCGGTGGTCGTGAGGTAGGACAGAAGCTGGCAAAAGAACTGGGCATTGGCTATTATGACAAGGAGCTGATGGCGCTTGCCGCGAAAGAAAGCGGACTGAGCGAGGAGTTTTTCGAGAAAGCGGATGAGAGGGCTTCCAGTGGTTTGGCGTATGCTTTACAATGGGCTATTCGTATATGGGGTTGTTTCCACCGTATGCCGATGTGTTGTCTAACGACCGTTTGTTTCTGTATCAGAGCGATACGATCCGTAATCTGGCGGAAAAAGGTTCTTGCGTGATTGTCGGACGGTGTGCCGACTATATCCTTCGTGATAATCCCGACTGCTTGAGTTTCTTTATTCATAACAACAAGGAAAACCGTATTCAACGGATCATCGAAAGCCAGGACCTGACGGTCGAGCAGGCGGAGGAATTGATGCTGAAGACCGACAAGTCGCGTGCTGCTTATTATAACTATTACACGAATAAGGAATGGGGAGTTGCATCCACCTACAACTTTTCGATAGATGTCTCCGTGTTGGGAGTAGACGAGACGGTTGCTTTCATGAAGAATTTTGTGGAACGGAAAATGAACAAGCGTCCGCCGCATTTCGGATAATTTATTATCTTTGCAACCGACTTATCATAGGGGTGCCTTACTATACAGGCTGAGATTATACCCATTGAACCTGCCGGATAACGCCGTGAAGGGAAAAGGTAGAATTACTAAATAAAGGGAAGCGTTACCTCTATGTGCTTCCCGATGTTTGAACTCTAATTATTATTTTGTAATGGAACAGATTGTTTCAACAGGAATTATCGACTCTTACTTTGCGAAGTTAAAGAGCAATTTGTCTATTGATGTCGCTATTGTCGGTGGCGGTCCTTCTGGTATCGTTGCCGCTTATTATCTGGCTAAGGCCGGAAAAAAGGTGGCTTTGTTCGACCGTAAGCTGGCTCCTGGTGGAGGTATGTGGGGCGGCGCTATGATGTTCAACGATATCGTGGTTCAGGAAGAGGCTATGCCGATCATACGTGAGTTGGGTGTAAGTTATAAGGATGCCGGAAACGGTACTTATATTATGGATTCCGTGCACACAACCTCGGCTTTGATCTATAGTGCGACGAAAGCCGGTGCGACTATTTTCAACTGCTATTCCGTAGAAGACGTGGTGTTCCATAACGATGCCGTAGCCGGTGTAGTTGTGAACTGGGCTCCGGTTATCCGCGAGGGGATGCATGTGGACCCGCTGACGATTATGTCTAAGGCTGTCCTGGAAGGAACCGGCCATGACTGTGAGATCGCGCGCGTGGTGGCTCGCAAGA
>ENA-OQCK01000729-OQCK01000729.1-human-gut-metagenome-genome-assembly--contig:-NODE-729-length-15587-cov-2.698900_pt1 | contig 15587 bp, 22 predicted proteins | sample MGYA00242498_ERZ504578 | MGnify/ENA primary metagenome ERZ504578 (study PRJEB26092, sample SAMD00036229) | human gut metagenome | host: Homo sapiens | study: EMG produced TPA metagenomics assembly of...
CGCATATTTTTGTTCATAATCTCTTTCTCCTTTTATCCTTCAATCGGTTGGATTTAATCTGACATAAAATAGTATTTGCTAAATTCAGGGAAATATTCTCCGGTGCATTTTTGCCCGGGTATTTTTGTTTTCCGAAAGAAGGCGGTTGCAGGTTGTGTTTTATTTGACTTTCACTTATAATGAATCATAAATGTTATGATTTTATGGGTGAAAGGAAACACGATGACGGAAATCAGTGCACAGCCATTTGTGAAATGGGCGGGCGGCAAAAGACAATTACTTGAACAGATAAAAGCGAGACTGCCAAAACATTTTAATGGATATATGGAACCATTTGTGGGCGGCGGTGCAGTATATTTTGATTTGCAGCCGGAAAAATCCATTATTAATGATATAAATGAATCATTGATCAATGCCTACCTGCAGATAAAAATTTCACCAGAAGAATTTGCCGATGCTATTTCAGAGTATGATAAAAGAATAGCAGATGGAGGAAAAGAGTATTATTATAAAGTCCGGGAAAACTATAATGATAAAATGATGCGGGCGGAATACGATATGGAATTAGCTGTTTTATTCGTGTTCCTCAACAAACACTGCTTTAACGGTCTTTACAGAGTAAACGGAAGAGGCCTGTTTAATGTACCGTATAATAACAGCGTGAGGGAATCCTGCAGCAAAGAAAGTATCATGGCTGTATCACAAAGCCTTCAGAAGGTGAAGATTATGAAAGGCGATTTTCAGAATGCCTGTGATTTGGCAGAGAAGGGTGATTTTGTTTTTATAGACAGTCCCTACGCCCCCTTGAATCCAACGTCCTTTGAGTCTTACACAAAGGAGGGATTTGACATTGAAAGCCACAGACGTCTGGCTGACGTGTTCAGAGAGCTTACAGAACGGGGATGCTACTGTATGCTGACCAATCACAACACAGATTTTATCAATCAGTTATATGCAGATTTCAACAAAGTGGTGGTGGATGTAAAGCGTATGATAAATTCTGACGCAAAGAACCGGGTGGGTCAGGAGATCATCATTACGAATTATTAGAGGTATATCTATGGAAGAGCTGATGCGGGGAAAAATCCAGGCATATTATGGAACTGATACAAAAAAGCTTTATCTGGGAGACTGTCTTGAGCTGCTGCGGAAAATGAAGCCGGAAAGTGTTGATATGATATTTGCAGATCCGCCATATTTTCTGAGCAATAACGCATAACCTGCCAAGGGGGAAGAATGGTATCAGTCAATAAGGCGTCCTGGGATGAGGCGGGGATTTTAAGGAAAACCATGCTTTCAACCGCAGGTGGATCCGCATGTGCAGAAGGTGCTGAAGCCCGGCGGAACCATATGGATATCCGGTACCCTGCACAATATTTATTCAATCGGAATGGCGCTTCAGCAGGAGCGGTATAAGATAATCAATAATATTACCTGGAAGAAAACAAACCCGCCGCCCAATTTGGCCTGCCGCTGCTTCACTCATTCCACAGAGACGATTTTGTGGGCCAGGAAGGATGAAAAGAAGGCCAGGCACTTGTTTAACTATGAGCAGATGAAGCAAATGAACGGCGGGAAACAGATGAAGGATGTGTGGGAGGGAAGCCTCACCAGGCCGTCGGAAAAGTGGGCCGGCAGGCATCCCACGCAAAAACCGGAGTATTTACTGGAACGGAATTATTTTGGCGTCCACAAAAAAGGGGGACGTGGTACTGGATCCGTTTTGCGGTTCCGGGACAACCGGGGTGGTGTCCGGAAAGTACGGAAGGCAGTTTATCGGAATTGACAATAACGAAGAATATCTGGATATAGCGAAGAGACGTTTGGATCAGATACAGGAGGCACTGGAGTGGTAAAAGAGATTTGACGCATGGCTTAGTAAATTCCGGGCAAGTATTTCAGGGTACCGGTATTACATAGATTTTGACAAGGTAGTCCGCAATGTGGAGGATATAAAAATCGAGTTAAACATACTAAATTCACTGATAGGTTCTGTGAATATAGAAGATGATTTTGAAAAAATAATAACAAAATATCCGGAAACCCTGTCCTGTATTCCCCTGCTTCTGGCTGTGCGGAGCAACGAAATCTATGCCCAGGATGAGAACGGCGCGTTTAAGTATAATTTTAAAACAATGAATTATGATATGGATCAATATAAGATATTCATGAGAAAACAGGATTGTTTGACCTGCTGCAGAAGCATCTGGTAAACAATCTGGTTGACTATGCGCTGGGGATTGAGACAGGACTTGACTCCAATGGCCGTAAGAACCGGGGCGGGCACCAGATGGAAGATCTGGTGGAGCAATATATCATTGCCGCAGGATTTACGAAGGATGAGAATTATTTTAAAGAGATGTACCTGAAAGATATTGAGAATAAATGGGATATTGATTTGTCCGCTTTATCCAACGAGGGCAAGGCCGCAAAGCGGTTTGACTTCGTGGTAAAAACAGAGTCCATGATTTATGCGGTTGAAACGAATTTTTACAGCAGCGGGGGCTCGAAGCTGAATGAAACCGCCAGAAGCTATAAAATGCTTTCCCAGGAGGCGGACACAATCGAAGGATTTTCCTTTGTGTGGTTTACAGATGGCATTGGCTGGAAAAGTGCCAGAGGGAATCTGCGGGAAACCTTTGAAGTGATGGAGCATGTTTATAATATTGACGATATGGAACATTCGGTTATGACTGCACTATTGGTGTGATGCCAATAAAGAATAGAAAAGTATGCAGTTGTATGGTAAAATCAAAAAGCAAAGATAAAAACACAACGCAGGATAAAAACCTGCAGAGCTGGTAGGTAGTCCAGCCGCATTCCTATAGTCCTGCTTTTACTGGCGGGGAGACAGGGATGTCAGTAACCCTCCCTCCTTGGGTCGTCCATTCTTTGTTCATCACATTTCAAAGGAGGAATTGTCATGGACAAAGTATCGGTAGTACTGAGAGTATTTTTCGAGGACCCATTCTGGATTGGAATACTGGAGCGGGTGGAAAGCGGAAGGATGACTGTGTGCAAGATTACCTTTGGCCCGGAGCCGAAGGATTACGAGGTACACGGATTCCTGGCAAAGGAATACTACGGTCTGCGGTTTAGTCCGGCTGTGGCAGCTGCTGTAAGTGAGCATCTTAAAAACCCAAAGCGCGTGAAGCGCCAGGTCAGAGAGGAGCTTCGGGAGTCAGGCATGGGTACCAAATCCCAGCAGGCCTGAAATTGCAGCATGAGCAGATAAAGACAGGCAGGAAGGCGGTCAGCAGAGAGAAAAAGGAAGCGGAGGCCAGACGCAGTTTGAACTGAAACAGCAAAAAAGAAAGAAAGCACAGGGCAGGTAACACTGCCTCTGTGTTTTTAAAAACCATGAAAGCGAGGGTTGCCATCCATGAAAATAGACCGTCTCATCGGAATCCTGTCCATCCTTCTCCAGCGGGAAAAGGTAACCGCCCCCTATCTGGCGGAAAAGTTTGAGGTATCCCGCAGGACCATCAACCGGGATATAGAGGATATCTGCAAGGCCGGAATTCCTCTTGTCACCAGCAGGGGACCCGGAGGCGGAATTTCCATTATGGAGGGATACCGCATGGACCGCACCCTGATTACGTCCGGGGAAATGGAGGCAATCCTGGTAGGCTCAGAAGTCTTGACAGCGTATCGGGTTCCGCCAGGTACCGCCTGCTGATGGACAAGCTGGCCCCTGGAAAGCAGGATATGATAAGCAGCAGCAGTATCCTCATCAATCTGTCGTCCTGGTACCGGCAGTCCCTTGCGCCTAAAATCCATCTGATTCAGGAGGCCATAGAGACCTGCCGCCATATACGTTTTTCCTACTGTTCGCCCATGGGGGAAACCAGCCGCACAATAGAACCGTATCTGCTGGTATTCCAGTGGTCCTCCTGGTATGTGTGGGGATTCTGCCTGATGCGCCAGGATTACCGTCTGTTTAAGCTGAACCGTATGATGGACTTGGAATGCTGCCGGGAGGTCTTTGGTAAACGCATCCTGCCGCCTTATGAAAATGAGGCGGACCGTCCCTTCCCTATCCGTTTTCTGGTAAAGGCACGGTGCAAACCGTCCATTAAATGGAGGATTGTAGATGAATTTGGTCCTGAGACCCTGGAGGAACTGCCGGATGGTAATTTTATGTTTACAGCCGGATGCTCGGACAAAGAAAACCTGTTTTGCTGGATTCTGAGCCTGGGAGACCAGATTGAGCTTTTGGAACCCGGTGAATTCCGGGCGGAGCTTGCAGAGCTGGGACGCCGTATTTATGATATTTACAGATAGACATGGACCAATCTCTAAACATGACAAGCAGATGTCCTGTTATCCGGAGTAAAATGAGTTCATAAAACATGCTGTTTGCCGTTGGTAAAAGGCCGAAAGACAGCATCTGTGTGCTCATACAAGGAGGACTCAATATGGCTTCCAGCCTGGAATATGTTCAGTATGTAGCGGCGCAGTTAAGCGGCGCGGGCGTATTTCCTATAAAAAATTATTTGGCGAGTATGGTCTGTGGTGCGGGGGAAAGTTCTTTGGAACAGTAGAGAATAACCAGTTTTATGTAAAAATGACAGAAGCGGGACATAAGCATCTTCCGGAAGCAGAACCGGTGGCGCCTCATGGCGGCCGTCCGGGAATGTATCTGGTGGAGGAGCTGGATGACAGAGAGTTTCTGACTGCCCTGGTCCTGGATACCTGTAGTCAGCTGCCGGACCCATCCCTGCCAAAACGAAAATAACTACTTTCCCAATCCCGTATTTTATATTATAATAAGATAGCATGACGAAAATTATAATATATTAGGAGAAGATACATATGGAAAGAAAAGTAGGAACAATTTCGAGAGGAATCCGCTGCCCGATTATCCGTGAAGGAGACAATCTTGCTGAAATCGTGGTAGACAGTGTTTTGGATGCAGCGGAAAGCGAAGGCTTTGAAATCAGGGACAGGGATGTCATTTCCGTGACAGAGTCCGTGGTTGCCAGGCTCAGGGCAATTACGCTTCCATTGATGCCATTGCGGGGGACGTTAAGGCAAAACTTGGCGGGGAGACCATCGGCGTCATTTTCCCGATTCTGTCCAGAAACCGTTTTCCATCTGTCTGAAGGGAATTGCCAAAGGCGCAAAGAAGGTTGTGCTGATGCTCAGCTATCCCAGCGACGAGGTGGGAAACTCCCTGGTATCCTTGGATCAGGTAGACGAGGCCGGTATTAATCCTTACAGCGATGTGCTGGATTTGAAGCGCTACAGGGAACTGTTTGGGGAGAACAAGCACTCGTTTACCGGTGTGGACTATGTGGCCTATTACTGCCAGCTGATTGAAGAACAGGGCGCGAAGGCCCAGGTGGTATTCGCAAATAATCCAAGGGAAATCTTAAATTATACCAAGCGGGTGCTGACCTGTGACATCCATTCACGTATGCGCACCAAGCGCATCTTAAAGGAGGCAGGCGCGGAGGTGGTATGCGGCATGGATGACATCCTGAATGCCCCGGTGGACGGAAGCGGCTGCAATGAAAAATACGGCCTTTTGGGCTCCAACAAGTCAACCGAGGACACCATTAAGCTGTTCCCGCGGGATTGTATGGATTTGGTAAACGATATTCAGAACAAAGTCCTGGACCGCACAGGAAAGCATGTGGAAGTCATGGTATACGGCGACGGCGCGTTCAAGGATCCGGTAGGAAAAATTTGGGAACTGGCCGACCCGGTGGTATCTGTTGCCAATACAGAAGGACTGGAAGGCACGCCAAACGAAGTGAAATTAAAATATCTGGCTGACAATGATTTTAAGGATTTGTCCGGAGAAGCCTTAAAGAATGCCGTTTCCCAGAGAATCAAGGAGAAGAAATCCGATCTGGTGGGCGACATGGCATCCCAGGGAACCACGCCGAGAAGACTCACCGATCTGATAGGATCACTTTGTGACCTTACCAGCGGTTCCGGCGATAAGGGCACACCGGTCATTTTGGTTCAGGGATATTTTGATAACTATGCAAACTAAGCCATAATGATGATAAGGCATGGAGCTGAAGGCTTTTAGGGAGCGTTCAGCCCTTGTTTAGGAGGTTATGATGGGAAAATTAAAACTGGGTATTCTGGGCAACGGCTATCTGGCCGATATTATTGTGGAAGCCGGTCTGAAAGGAATGCTGGATGAATATGAGCTGGTGGGAGTTTTGGGCAGGACCAGGGAAAAGACAGAGCTTCTGGCGAAAAAAGGCGGGTGTCAGGCATGCGGCACCATAGACGAGCTTCTGGCGCTGTCCCCTGACTATGTTGCGGAGGCAGCCTCGGTCCAGTCTGTAAAGGACTGCGGAGTGAAGATTCTGGAATCCGGGGCCGGCATGATTGTGCTGTCCATCGGAGCATTTGCGGATCATGAATTTTTTGGACAGATAAAGGCCGCGGCTGCGGCCACAAAACCAGGGTGTACATTGCGTCCGGCGCGGTGGGAGGATTTGATGTGCTGCGGACATATCCCTTATGGGGCAGGCAGAGGCAGGCATCAGGACAAGGAAAGGACCGGCGTCCTTAAAGGGAACCCCGCTTTTTGTAGAGCGCCTGATGGAGGACGGAACGGAGAGCCATGTATTTCACGGCAGCGCAAAGGAAGCCATTTCCCTCCTGCCCACCAAGGTAAATGTGGCCGTGGCCTCATCCTTGTGACCGCGGGGCCGGAGGATACCCGTGTGGATATATACAGCGTTCCAGGCATGGTTGGGGATGACCATAAGATCACATCCGAGATAGAAGGAGTGAAGGCTGTTGTGGATATTTATTCCAGCACCAGCGCCATTGCCGGCTGGAGCGTGGTGGCGGTTTTACAGAATATTGTATCACCAATCGTATTTTAGGAGGAAATGGACATGTTTAAGAAATTAGTGGCTATTGAGCCGGTGAGCCTGATACCCAGCGCAGAGGAGGAACTGCACCGGTATGCGGGAGAGATAACATTGCATGAGGATGTGCCGTCCGGCGATGGGGAAATCATCCGGCGTATCGGTGACGCGGACGCGGTGCTGGTAAGCTACACATCCAGAATCAGCCGTCATGTGATCGAGAGCTGCCCATCCATCCGGTACATTGGCATGTGCTGCAGCTCTATTCTGAGGAAAGCGCCAATGTAGACATTGCCTGTGCCAGGGAACGGGGCATCACAGTGCTTGGAATCAGGGATTACGGCGACAGGGGGGTGGTGGAGTACGTGCTCAGTGAGCTGGTGCGTTTCCTTCACGGCTTTGACCGTCCCATGTTTCGTGATATGCCCGTTGAAATCACGGATTTAAAGGTGGGTATCATCGGAATGGGCGTGTCAGGAGGAATGATAGCCGATGCCTGAAGTTCATGGGGGCGGATGTGTCCTATTACAGCCGTTCCAGGAAGCAGGACAGAGAAGACCAAGGGATGACTTACAGGCCCTTAAAGGAACTGCTGGACCGCAGCGAGGTGGTCTTTGCCTGCCTGAATAAAAATGTGATTCTGCTTCATGAGAAGGAATTCAGGCAGCTGGGGCAGGGAAAGCTCCTGTTCAATACCTCCATTGGACCGGCATTCGACCTTCCTGCCCTGAAACATGGCTGGATCAGGGAAATAATTACTTCATCTGCGATACAGAGGGAGCCCTGGGAGACAGCACCGGAGAACTGCTTGGTCATCCGGCGTATTCTGTGCACGCATCTCAGCGGGCAGGACAAAACAGGCCTTTGATTTGCTCAGCAAAAAGGTGCTGGACAATATTCGCGCATACCTGGAGCAGTAGTTTTTGCTTTATGTTTCGTCATCCCATTTGAAATCACACTGTTCCAGATTTTCACATATCTTTTCCATGGTGCCGCAGAATGCTTCCATTTCATCCTGCCCCAATCCCTTCCATATAACATCATCCACCATTTCCAGTACCTGCGTACCTTATGGGCCTCTGCCGCCCCTTCACCGGTGAGGCAAATCAGATAGGACCTGCGGCATCCAGGATCTTTTTCTCTTACCAGGTAGCCGGATTCCTCCAGACGGTCCAGGGAACGGGACATGGTGGTCACATCCATATGGCAGAGATCTGACAATTCTTTCTGAGTTATATGGTCCCGGGCCAGCAGTACATCCAGAATGCGGGCGTGGCCCTGGCCGAAGGTCAGGCCAATCCGGGTGAAATGGGGCTGCATCAGATGTTTTCTTGCCCTTTCCGCCCTCACCAGGAGGCGGCGTACTCGTTCTTGTTTCATCATGGTTCTTACTTCCTTTCTTTATTCCAGTTCAAACTGGCCTGTGTACAGTTTATAATAACGCCCTCTCTGGTCAATGAGTTCATCGTGGCTTCCGCGTTCTATGATTTCGCCCTTTTCCAGTACCATAATGGCCTTGGAGTTGCGGACCGTGGACAGTCTGTGAGCGATGACAAAGACGGTGCGCCCGTCCATCAGCGCGTCCATTCCCTTTTCAATGAGCTTTTCCGTCCGGGTGTCAATGGAGCTGGTGGCCTCATCCAGAATCAGCACAGGAGGGCGGGAGATGGCTGCCCGCGCAATAGCCAGAAGCTGGCGCTGCCCCTGGGACAGGTTGGCGCCGTCGCTGTGAAGGGGCGTATCATAACCCTGGGGCAGACGGCGGATGAAGGAGTGGGCATTGGCTGCCCTGGCCGCATTTACCACGTCCTCGTCCGTGGCGTCCAGCCGTCCGTAACGTATGTTGTCCGCTATGGTTCCCGTAAACAGGTGGGTATCCTGGATGACCATGGAAAGGGAACGGCGCAAATCGTCCTTTTTAATGGTCCTTATGTCAATGCCGTCATAGGTTATGCTTCCCTGCTGTATTTCGTAGAAACGGTTCACCAGATTGATAATGGTGGTCTTTCCTGCTCCGGTGGAACCTACGAACGCGATTTTCTGCCCGGGTTTGGCGTAGAGGCTTATGCCGTTCAGGATGGTTTTTTCCGGCGTGTATCCGAACACAACCTGGCTGAAACGCACATCCCCCTCAAGGGAATGAGACGGAAACCGGACCGCGGGCCGGTATGGGGCTCTGCCGTATGAGCGGAATCTTCATCCGGTACCTTCCAGGCGAAGCAGTGGGTAAATTCCCTGCATTCTTCCCAGCCGCCATTGCCATTCTTTCGCACATTACACAGTGTAACCGTGCCTTCGTCCAGTTCCTGGGTCTCGTTCATCATATCAAAAATCCGCTCGGCTCCGGACAGGGCTGCCAAAAGAAAGTTTATCTGCTGGGTGAACTGGTTCATGGGCATGGCACTCTGGCGCACATACACCAGATAGGATGCCAGAGTGCCCAAATCCGTAAGGCCTGACAGGGCAAACAGGCCGCCCACACAGGCTGACAAGGCATAGTTTACATAGGACAGGGCCACTATGGTGGGAACCGTCATGCCGGAATAGGTCAGGGCTTTGGTGGCCGCCGTCCGGAATGCCTCGTTGCGGCGGCAGAATTCCTCGTAGTCCTGCGCCTCGTGATTGAAAACCTTTTCCACCTTCTGCCCAGCCACCATTTCCTCCACAAAGCCGTTGATGCTGCCCAGGTATTTCTGCTGCTGGGTAAAATACTTCCTGCTCCTCCTTCCGTTATAGCGGATGAACAGAACCATGATAATCAGAAATACCATGACGATGAGGGAAAGACGCCAGTCCAGCACCAGCAGCATGGTAATGGTTCCCGTTATGGTTATGAAGCTCTGTATCATCATGGCGAAGCTGTTGTTAAGAGCTTCACTGATGGTGTCCACATCGTTGGTAAAACGGCTCATCAGCTCCCCGTGGGTGTGGGCGTCAAAGTAGGTAAGGGGAAGGCGCTGGGTGTGCCGGAACAAATCGGATCGGATTTCGTTCACCACCTTCTGGGAAATGTGGACCATCATCTGATTGTAGGCATAACAGGAGAGCGCGCCGCACAGGTACAGCGCTCCCATGACCAGAAGCGTTTTCACAAGGCCCGGTATGTTTCCCGGGAGAATGAAGCGGTTGATGACCGGTTTTAACATGTATGTTCCCATTATGCTGGCCAGGGCGCTGATTGTCACCAGGAGGGCGATAACCAGCATATACCACTTGTGCCGTCCCAGATAGCTGAGCATCTGCTTTAAGGTCCCTCTGGTATCCCTGGGACGGTTATAATTTGCTATTCTTGCCATTACAGATTCGCCCCTTCCTGTTGAGAATGATAGATATCCTGATAAATCTGGTTGGAAGCCAGCAGGGTTTCGTGGCTGCCCGCCGCGTTCACCCGCCCGTCCTCCAGTATGATGATCTGGTCAGCGTGGACCACAGAGGATATGCGCTGGGCAATGATGATTTTTGTTGTATCCGGCATGCTCTTTGCCAGTCCATCCCGGATTTTGGCCTCTGTGGCAGTGTCAACCGCGCTGGTGGAGTCATCCAGAATCAGCACCCTGGGAGACTTGAGGATAGCTCTGGCAATGCAGAGCCGCTGCTTCTGCCCGCCTGACACATTGACGCCTCCCTGGCCCAGCTCTGTTTCATATCCGTGTTCCAGGCGGTCGATGAATTCGTCCACGCAGGCAATGCGGCAGGCCTCCCTGATTTCCTGGTCCGTGGCCGTTTCCTTGCCCCAGCGCAGGTTATCCTTTACCGTGCCGGAAAACAGAGTGTTTTTCTGGAGCACCATGGCGATAGAATCCCTCAGTCCTTAAGGGGGTATTCCCGGACCGGGCGGCCGTCTATATATACCGTGCCATTCGTGACATCATAGAGTCTGGGAATCAGCTGCACCAGCGTGCTCTTGGCAGCGCCTGTCTGGCCGATGATGCCCACGGTCTGTCCCGCCTTTATATGAAAGGAAATGTCGGAGAGCACATATTCGGCAGCATCCTGGTTGTATTTAAAGTACACATGCTCAAACCGGATATCGCCATGTTCCACCTCCAGGGGACTGGCTCCGCCCTCCTTGATGTCGATTTCCTCACTCATGACTTCCGAGATACGTTTCCAGGAAGCCAGGGCTCTGGTGGTCATGAGGAACACATTGGAGAACATCATCAGTGAATTTAAAACCTGCAGGACATAGCTCAGGAAACCGGTGAGCTCACCCACCTTCACGCCGCCTATGGTGACCAGCCTGCCGCCGAACCACAGGATGCACAGGATGGTGGAGTACATGACTAACTGCATGGCAGGCATGTTAAGGACTGCCAGACGGAAGGCTTTTTCCGCCGTGAACCGCAGATTGTAATTGACCTCCTCGAATTTCTGGATTTCATGGTCGCCTCTGACATAGGATTTCACCACACGGATGGCGGTCAGGTTTTCCTGAATGATGCGGTTGACCATGTCGATGGCGCCTGCATCACGCTGTACAGGGGGCGCACACGGCTGATAATGAAAAACAGCAGAGCTCCCAGCACAGGGGCAGCCACCAGAAATACCATGGCCAGCTGCGGATTGATGTAAAAGGAGGCAGCCATGGCGGTGAGCATCATGACCGGGGATCGGAAAGCGGGCCGCATGCCTGCGGCGACGGAGTTCTGTATGGTGGTTACGTCGCTGGTAAGACGGGTCACCAGGGAGGAGCTGCTGAAATGGTCTGTGTTGGCAAAGGAAAACTGCTGCAGCTTTGCAAACTCCGCCTTGCGGATTTCGGCTCCCAGTCCCTGGCCGCACCGGGCCGAGAACATGGCGGAGCCTGGCCCAGCACAAGGGAGATAAGGGCAAAGAGAACCATCTGCAGCCTTTCATCAGGATATAGCGCCTGTCTCCATTGACCACGCCCACATCCACAATGGAAGCCATGACCAGGGGGATGATGAGCTCAAACACGGTTTCGGCTTCAATACAGAAGACGGCCATGACGGCATCCCTTTTGTAGGGCTTCAGATAAGATAAAAATTCCTTCATTCCGGAATCCTCCTTCATTGATTGTTTCATTTGCAATCACAATAGTTGCATATACAACTATTGTATGCTCATGTATTGAAAATGTCAATCGTGTTGTGATATACTCTTAGATATGCATGGGAATGAAAACAGAAACGTTCTAGATCAAAAGAGGAGAACAATATGAGAAGGATAATTTGCGTGCCGTTTCTGCTGGCGGCCCTGACGGCGCTGTCTGTCCTGCCGGTTCAGGACTGTCTGGCCTATGGGCCGGGAGACAGTTGGTATTATGGCCATTACCGCAGAGGCGGCCCCGGAGTGGAGTATGATTACGGGACGGCGCCGTCAGGAACCTACGATTACGGCGGCCCTTCGGCGCCCCAGGGCAATGCCCGGGTCACCGCGGATAATACGGTCAGGCTTATCCCGGCTTTAACTCTAATGTGCCGGACACGTCCACTGCCCAGTTTGCCCCCGGATACTGGTGGGATCCCAATGACGATTATTGGGACGACTGGGATGACTGGGACGACGAGGATGACTGGTGTATTACAACGGAGGACCCGGAGTACAGTACGGCCAGGCTGGAGATACAGTCCCGGAGGCTGGTGGTTCCAGCTCTATGGCGGCAGCTGGCTGTCAGGGGGGTGGCAGCTCATACATAACAGATGGTACCGCTTTGACCAAAATGGATATATGCTGACCGGATGGTTTACGGACAGCGACAATAACCGCTATTATCTGAATCCCCTGGATGACGGTACCCTGGGATGATGCGCACAGGCTGGCAGATGATAGACGGAAAGCTTTATTATTTCAATACCCAGTCAGACGACCATGGGACGCCTGTTTGTAAACACCACAACCCCGGACGGCTATGTGGTGGGAGCGGACGGGGTTGTGATTCAGTAGCGGAGAAAACCCCGGCGCCTGTGCAAGCAGGAGCGGGGTTTCCTGATTTTTGTCGTATGGTAAATTTAAGACAGAAGCAATTTTTTCTTTCGTATCCTAATTTATGTGGTAACTGTATGGTAATCCCTCTCTTTTGTATCTTGGTTCAATGCCTGGGATCCGTTCCATCCGGTATGTGTGTGATGGAGTGTAATGCAATGTTGGAATTTCGCGCGGCTTTTTGCCGCCCTTTTGGTTTATGATTGTATGTTCCGGAATCCCTGTCCCCTGGGGCTTTCGCGGCTGCCCGCTCCTGCCCCGGCATCTTTCTTTCATCCGTTCATAATGTTAATGCGGGGCGGGGCTTATTGCAAAAAAAAATTGCCGCTTATTGCCAGTGTACATATTATGTGATAATATAAAGGTTGTTTTACAGAAAAGAGGATACAATCATGTTACAATATCTCATTGTGTGCCCGTTGGTATTCCTGGCCGGGCTGGACGCCCGCAGCGCTTCCGCCCAGACAAAGGTAATCAACCTCTCCTCCAATATTGCGGCCCTTGTGACCTTTATTGCCACTGGAAATGTCTGCTACCCGCTGGGGCTTTCGGCAGGCGTCTGTTCCATCGCGGGACACTATATCGGGGCAGGCATGGTGGCCCACGACGGACAGAAGGTGGTCCGTTTCGTGGTCCTGATGGTGCTTGGGGTATTGTTCATTAAAATAGTAAGCGGCGCATAGGAAATAGGAGTGAATCACATGAAATGGAAAAAATTTACATTAACAACCACCACTGAGGCGGTAGACCTGATTAGCGGCATGTTTGACGACATTGGTATAGAAGGAATCGAAATCGAGGATAATGTGCCCTGACGGAGAAGGAGACAAAGGGAATGTTCATTGACATCCTTCCTGAGCTTCCTCCGGACGAAGGAGTTGCCAGGATAAGCTTTTACCTGGATGATGACGCGGATGTGGCGGATTATCTCAAACGGGTGGAAGAGGGCCTGGACGAGCTGTCGCCATTTGCGGAGCTGGGCGCCAGAACCATCACCGCGTCGGAGACAGAGGACAAGGACTGGATTAACAACTGGAAACAGTACTTTAAGCCCTTTACAGTGGACGATATTCTGATTAAGCCTACTTGGGAAACCATACCGGAGGAGCACAAGGACAAGCTTCTGGTGCAGATTGATCCGGGTACTGCCTTTGGAACCGGTATGCATGAGACCACCCAGCTGTGCATCCGCCAGCTTAAGAAGTATGTGAACCGGGACACCCTTGTGCTGGATGTGGGAACAGGCAGCGGCATTCTGGGAATCACGGCCCTGAAACTGGGGGCTAAAGAGGTGTGGGGCACGGACCTGGATGAAAATGCCATTAACGCCGTAAGGGAGAACCTGGAAGCCAACAGCATTCCTGAGGACAGGTTCCATGTACTCCAAGGGAATATCATAGATCAGCTTTCCGTAAGGGAATGGGCGGGATACGGCAAGTACGATGTGGCGGTGGCCAACATACTGGCAGATGTCATCATTCTGCTGGTGGACGAGATACCTGCCCACCTGAAACAGGGCGGTATTTTCATCACCTCCGGCATTATTGATATGAAGGAGGAAGCGGTGAAGGAGCGTTTGCACGCTGCCGGGAGCTGGAAGTGGTGGAAATCACATACCAGGGAGAATGGGTGAGCGTGACAGCCAGAAGAAAATAGGATGAATGAGGAAGGACCTGAGGGAAAGCCATGCATCATTTTTTTGTGAACCCTGGACAGGTGGAGGACGGCCTGATACGGATAACCGGCCCTGACGTGAACCACATAAAGAATGTTCTGCGCGTAAGGCAGGGGGAGAAAATGCTGGTCAGCGACGGCACCGGCAGGGATTACCTGTGTCAGGCGGAGGAAATCGCCGGACAGGAAGTCACGGTACGGATTCTTGAGACAGAGGAGGAGGGGAGAGAGCTTCCTTCCAGAATCTGGCTCTTTCAGGGACTGCCCAAATCTGATAAGATGGAGTTCATCATACAGAAGGCTGTGGAGCTGGGGGCGGCAGGCATTGTGCCTGTGTCCACCAGGAACACGGTGGTTAAACTGGACCCCAAAAAGGAAGAGGCCAAGGTCAAGCGGTGGCAGGCCATTGCGGAAAGCGCCGCCAAGCAGTCCAAACGGAGCCTGGTTCCCAGGGTATCCGGCATTATGACCTTAAAAGAAGCCTTTGACTATGTGGAAAGCCAGGGATTTTCCGTGCGTCTCATTCCTTATGAACATGAGGCGGGGATGGACGGCACAAAGACGGAGCTGGATGCCGCGGGGCCGGGGCAGGACATTGCTGTGTTTATCGGCCCGGAGGGCGGTTTTGATGAACGGGAGATAGAATTGGCCCTTTCAAAAGGCGTGCGGCCCATCAGCTGGGACGCAGGATACTGAGGACGGAGACAGCGGGGCTGGCCCTGCTGTCGGTGCTTATGATGCGGCTGGAAGGGGCGCTGTAAAGGAGTTTGTATAATGGAAGCATATTTTGACAATTCAGCCACCACCCGCGTGTTTGACAGCGTGAGGGATATTGTGGTAAAGACCATGACGGAGGATTACGGCAATCCCTCCGCCAAGCACAGAAAGGGAATGGAGGCAGAGCAGTATGTGCGCCAGGCAGCGGCGGACATTGCTAAAACATTAAAGGTCAGGGATAAGGAAATCCTGTTCACCTCCGGCGGCACGGAATCCAACAACATGGCTCTCATCGGCACCGCCATGGCCAACCAGAGGCCGGAAAGCACATCATCAGCACCAGAATCGAACACGCCTCGGTTTACAAACCCCCTGGCCTATCTGGAGCAGCAGGGGTTTGAGGTCACA
>ENA-OQCK01000731-OQCK01000731.1-human-gut-metagenome-genome-assembly--contig:-NODE-731-length-15582-cov-2.437787_pt1 | contig 15582 bp, 21 predicted proteins | sample MGYA00242498_ERZ504578 | MGnify/ENA primary metagenome ERZ504578 (study PRJEB26092, sample SAMD00036229) | human gut metagenome | host: Homo sapiens | study: EMG produced TPA metagenomics assembly of...
AGAAGTTAAAAAGGGAAGGATAGAATGAAAAAAATTAGTCGGGAAGCAGAACAGATAATGATTGAGCGTTTCGGAAAAGACACAATAATAGCATTGGCAACAACGGAAAATGAAACGCCTTATGTGCGATATGTAAATGCCTATTACGAAAATGGTGCATTTTATATCATTACATACGCACTCTCAAATAAAATGAAACATATAAAGGATAACCCTGTTGTTGCAATCGCCGGCGAGTGGTTTACAGCGCATGGGAAAGGCGTCAGCTGGGGTATTTCGGGAAAAAAGAGAATTGTATAATTGCTGAAAAGCTGAAAAATGTCTTTGCGGAGTGGATTGATAATGGACATAATAATTTCGATGATGAAAATACCGTTATTCTATGTGTAGAATTAACAGATGGCCTGTTACTCTCGCATGGTGCTAGATATGAGTTTTAGCCATTTAAATTCAACTGGTGGTTTTGAAATTGATTTTCAAGCCGCCTTTTTATTTTCATTGATTTTGATAAATTCTGCCGTTTAAGTAATGCGGGATTAAGCGAAACAGGAGGCTCCGGCCTCGGGCTTGCTTACCATTTCAATCTGCCTGATAGAACAGGCGGGGAATCTTATTTAATTCCCTATTCTATTAAAGTATCTATGCTTGTCCATTATTTGAAACGGTTATAAAATACATTACAAAGGTGGTGATTATCTTGATAATTCGCAGCGAATTTACTTGTCCGTTAGAATTGGTTCACGATATGGTAAAGGGCAAATGGAAACTTATTATAATTTTTAATTTGAGGAAGGGCTCTTGCTCATTTTCTGGTTTGTTACATAGCATTGAGGGAATAAGTCAAAAAATGCTTTTGGAGCAACTGAATGAATTAAAACAGTTTGGCTTAGTCGGGAAAAAATCCTACGCTGGTTATCCTCTCAAAGTAGAATATTTTCTAACCGATATGGGCTTAAAAATGCTATCAGCGATTGAGATAATGCAGGGTATTGGTATAGAGTATATGGTAAAACACGGAATGTTAGAAATTCTTGATGAAAAGGGAATTTGTTATTGACGCTATGCACGAAAAGTAAGTAATTTACTTGCTGGCGGCTTTCATGTATTATTTTATCAAATAGAAATGTAGAAGGGATTTGATAAAATGGATACTGCATTAGTAATAATTGACGTTCAAAATGACTATTTTCCACAAGGGAAATGTGAGCTTTTTCAATCAGAACAGGCATTAAAGGTCACAAAAAGACTGCTGGAACATTTTAGAGAAAGGAAACTCCCCATTTTTTATGTACAACACATATCACCAGAGGGCGCAGCTTTTTTTCTTCCAAACACGAAAGGCGTTCAACTTCACAAGGAGATAGAACCTTTAGGTTCAGAATATATTATTGTAAAGCATACGCCTAATGGCTTCCATGAAACAACATTGCAAGAAAAATTAACCTCATTGTCAATAAAAAATTTGGTAATGTGTGGAATGATGACACATATGTGTGTAGATACGACTGTGAGAGCAGCAAAAGACCTTGGTTATTTGGTTACTCTTGTATCTGACGCTTGTGCAACAAAAGACCTAGAATGGAACGGCCGAAAGCTGCCTGCAAGTCTTATCAATGATGTATATATGGCTTCACTGAATGGTAGATTTGCAACGGTTATGTCAAGTACAGATTATTTGCTGTAAATGTCAAGTCAACTCAGACTGTTACGGCAGGGGCGAAAAGACGTTATATAATAGGGCTTTTCGGGCACGGAAATCAAGCGGCAAGATTGTACTTTTCCCTCATAAACAGCGTCCTATCGCGTACATGGCCACAGCACCCGCAACAAGACCGGGTGCTGTGGCCCATGTACAGCTGACTAATCTCCATCATTATGTGGACGCTTTTTGGGATTCTTTTTATCATTGTATTTTTTCATAATAACTATTTTTAGTAAGCCAACGACAATCAAAACCGCGGCAATGATAATCCACCAGTATTGCTCCATAACCTACTTCACCCCCTTTCAGTTGTCTTAAATCATCTGCCCGTCCTATGCAGAATGGAGAAGTTCATTATCCTGCCAGCTTCTGAAACAGACGTTTTGTAAGGAAATAATACCAGATTAAAGCTGCCGCCAAAGCCATGGGAAAATAAAGAACCGCCTCATTCTGTACGGCTTTAGCTGCCCAAAATGATGGAAGGAAGCCAACCGCAAACTGGCAGTAACTATCAATCAAGAATGGGGCTGGTATTCCTAGTAATGTAAGTGCAGCCAGTTTTGTAACTGCCATTCCCTCCAGTTTATTAGCTGAAAGGGTAATGATCATCAGGGCTACCATAATAGCCTGGACCGCCCCTAAAACGGACAAGCCTGAAACCATGATGACGGACCGTTTTTCCAATGAAAAGATTAACATCACAATAAATGTAACAACCGTTGACAGAATTGCAGGTATTCCAAGCCTTGAAAAAATATATCCTGATTTTCCGAGGGGAGTTATTGAAAAATACCTGGAAACTTTATCATCAATTTCTTCTAAGGTAATCATGGCAAAAGCAAAACAAAGAAGCACTGGCGCCATGATAGAAAGAAATAAGTCAAACATCGGATAATAGGCTGTAAAGAAAATTTTGCCGCTTTTTCTATCAATGGGATTCCAAATTTAATAAGGCGCCAACCAGAAACGGGGTGAAACAAGCTGTAAGCATCATGGGATCCTTTTTTATCTGTTGGAATACCTGCCTATGCTGTTAAATACCTTTTTCATATCTTCACACCTCCAATACTCCGCCACATTTTTGATACCATTTTATGTGCTGCCGGATATAATACAAAATTTGCTGCAAGAACCAGAACCAAATCCAAAAACGGGTTCTGGCTGTACCCTGTTATTAAATTCATGCAGGCCATAAATGGAAAGAACCGTAAAATTTCCGGCAGGTCTGTAAATAATCCTGCAATGGGCGGAGCAAAGCATAAAATCTCAATGGGCATAATTACAATTAAAAATTGATTCAGGTTCGCAATCTTCGTGGCAGCCATGATACCGAGCATAGTAAAAATCGATGATGTTAATGCTGTCCCGATTATGATACCTGATAGGTTTCTATTTCCTGCCGCAATTCCCAGTATCAATGCGACTACACAGGATATAAACATCAGTGAAAATACCTTGGCAAGGATGTACTCGGATACTTTTGCCGGCGATATGGCAATCGCATGGAGTACCTTTTGACTTTTTTCAAGTAAAACAATCGCTCCCATGAAGAACAGCCCCATGGCCGCCGGATCGGAATAAATCATAATGGCGGCTGCATTGTGTTTCCAGTTATCCGGTAAAGCTGTAATGCCGAAGACATAAATCACGGTCAAAACAAAATAAATAAAGTAAAAGCCATATTTCCATTGGAAGTGAATATCGCCGCAGACTAATCTTCTTAATTTCATTGCAGCGTCCTCCCTGTTATATCCACGAAAATATCATTTAATGTCGGCTCACTGCTGTGGACAGAGCGAAGACTATTGCTTCGGATAAGTTCATTTAGCCGTTTATCATCCGAAGTTTGTGTAAGCATGCATTCACCCGTCTTTTCTCCATTTTCAAAATAGGCGTACCGGATTTTAGCAGCGCCTCTTGACATGATAAGATTATGTGGGGTATCCAGGGCGCTGACCTTTCCTGATACGATAAAAGCAACCTGATCGCACAGTTCAGTTGCGTCAAACATATTGTGCGTGGTAATAATAATCGTCTTCCCGCGTTTTTTCTCGGCAAGGATAATATCTTTCATGAGCCTGCTGTTGGTAGGATCAAGGCCGCTGGTGGTTCATCAAGAAAAAGAATATCCGGATTGTGGACCAGGGCTTTTATAAAGTTCAGCCTGGAACGCATACCTTTTGAAAAATCGGAAACCTTTTATCACCGTCATTTTCCAGCCCCACCATTCTTAAAAGTTCTTCAGTGGAACGGAGCGGCCGGTCATACAGGGAACCAAAGTATTTCAGATTTTCGCGTGCGGTGAATTTCTCATAACAGGTGGAAAACTCAAAATCAACGCCGATACGCTCGTAAAATCTGTTAGTCCTTTCGCGGATTTCCGTTCCAGCTACTTTGACACTCCCTTTATATCTTGTGTTAAGACCGGTCAGGACTTTTTGTATGGTTGATTTACCGGCGCCTGATGGCCCCAGAAAACCGAAGATTTCCCCCCGTCCTACGTGAAAACTCACATTTTCGACAAAAGGCTTGTTTGTGTAGCTGAAACATAACTTGTTGACTTCAATCATTTTACTTCCTCCTTTTTGAATATATGACGATTAATAAAATATAGTCATGTGAAGATTAAAAAATGTTTGGCTACCTGTCAGCCAAATAACCAAACAAGTGCTGCTATTTCTTAACAACCTGTTCCACGATACCATCAACTAAAAGTGTTTGTATCTGTTCTAATTCTTCATCTTCCCTGAACTGCTCCAGGCAGGTCAACACAGAATATAGAGATTTAATCAATACAGTATGAGGAACGGTAAACTGTACTCCCATTTGCTGCAACATTTCCAATATGCGGATATCATTGTACATATGATTACTGAAAATATCAGGGGACAACTTCCGCTGCAGATAATCCATTATGGATAAATCAATCTGCGACAGGATGGGAGAAGTAATGATTCCGGTAAGACTCATCATAATGACGTCTTTGGTTAAAGCCTTTTGCGTAGGATAATGCTTCTTCTTCACCACTGTTTCAATATTTTCAAAAAGTTTCTGCTGTAATTGAAAGTTGATTTCGATATACAGGTGTTCCTTGCTGGGATAAAACGCATAAAAGGAGCCTTTGGAAATATTGGCGGCAACAGCTAAATCATCAACGGTCACTTTCTTTAATCCATGCAGGGAAAAAAGTTTTTCGCCTTCGGCCAGTAGTTTATCACTAATAAATGCTTTCTCTTTTTCAGTAAAGCGCGGCACTATTATCACCTCCTAATGACTAAATATTTAATATAGTCATTTAGAATATACCACTTATGGACCGCAATGTCAATTATTATCTAAAGTAATTAAAAAAATGCCGTAGTGCCTAGCGATTTCCTGAAAAAAAGCGCATTGTGTGATAAGCCGGTAAAAATAAGATGATATAATGTGAACATCAAATACAGGAGGTACAACAATGTACGCATGGGAAGCAATCGAACAATCCTTAACATTTATCGAGGAACACTTAACAGAAGAAATTTATACGGAAGAACTGGCTAATATAGTTGGCCTGTCCCCTTTCTACTTTCAGCGTTTGTTCAAGCGGCTGGTAAATAAACCGGTTCAGGAATATGTGAAGCTCCGCCGCCTGGCAAAGGTGATTGAAAATCTGGGTAATACCGAACAGAGAATACTTGACGTTGCCCTGGACTATGGCTTTACAAGCCATGCAAATTTTACGCGGGCCTTCAAGGAAACGTATGGAATCACACCCGAAGAGTACAGGAGAGATTTACCAATGCTCAACACATTCGACAGGCCGGAAGTCTCCATGAATTATGTCTTAGTAGATGAAGGGGTTCCGCTGGTGGTAGGAAATATCGTCTTGGAAATCCAGAGAAAAACGTTGGCGGAACCGGAAGTTTACCTCGGCTTGGAAACGGAAGTTCGTATTTCTGAACAAATTCCGGTTGGTGAAAGCACAGGTGTAGACGTGCCGGGACAGCTTTGGAAACGCTATCATATGGAGAAGGCGTCAATCGCAGCAAATATCAATACAAACGTAGAAATGGGAATATCCCATACCCAAGATACGGCACAGGGTCTTTTCACGTATTTTGCGGGTGGTCTTATTCAAAATATCCCGCATCATCAGCAGGAATACTTTGTAAAGAGGAAACTCGCGGCAGGAGATTACATCGTTTGCAGAATCGAGGCAGAAAATTTTGAGGATTTGGTAACGGATGCCTTGAATCAGGGTGGAAAATACCTTTTCGGTACATGGCTGCCGCATCACAACTTAACAACGGAGCCTTTCTCAGCAGAAAAGTATTATCGTGACCTAAAAGATATGGCCTGTATGGAAATTTGGGTGAAGCCCTTACCGTTGGAAAATAAAAGATAGGAGGGATATTGGGATGGATTGGAATATGCTTTATACAGCGGGAAATCTCTATACCGGAAGATTGAGTTAATAAAAACAAATAAATAATATTCAGATTAGCGGGGCGGCTTTTGGCGGCTCCGTTGGCTTTTTATACTATGTTCAATTTTGGAAGTCCGCGTCCGGTCTGTCACGTCTGTAATAATGCTCTTTTCTGTTTCCAGATTATGCGTTCCTAAGTATTGATACGGTACTTTTCGGCTTTTTGACAAGTGGATATATGTCACTCAGAGAACTCGAAGACAGCTGCAAAGTAAATATCCGATTCATGTATTTAATGGACAATGAACGTCCCCTCAAATACAAAAAAGCAGGTGACGCGGTTGGTAACGCTAATACAGAATACACCCTGACACACAAGCTTTTCAGCGATTAGAAATAGCATCTGCTCTGAGAGATGATAATAAAAATTGCCAGAACAATTGAATACATTTTTTTATTGATAAACAGAGCATTTTTATAGATAATCAGATAAAGGAGAAGCGTTATGATTACTGTTTCAAAAAGACAAAAGGAGATTGTAGAATACCTGATAAAACAGACCGATTATGTAACGATCTGCGATATTGCCATGAAATTTTCTATAAGCGACCGCACATGTAGAAATGATCTGTCCTCCATCGGAACATTTTTAAAAGAATCAGGACTTTCTCTCTCAAGAAAGACTGGGAAAGGCGTTTTTCTCAACTGTACACCCGAAGAAAAGCGAAAAATATCTGAGCTTTTAAAAACAGCTGACACCAGGTTTTACAACAGAAGAGAACGAGAAAATCTGGTCATTGCCCTGCTGCTCATCAGTGAGACCACGACCTTCCAGGAATTAGCAGAAGTATGCCTTGTGAGCAAGCAGACTGTAATCAATCAATTTGATTCCCTGGAACAGCGTCTTCGCAGGAATACGCTGGCGATTGAGAAGGTGCCCGGCAGAGGACTGCATTTAAAAGGTGAGGAAAAAAGTATCCGCTTTCAGTTTTTAGAGCTTCTTGGAATGGAGCTTTGCAAAGAAGAAATATACAGCCTCTTCTCAGAGGACAAATCCATCCAGACAAATTTCCCGACTGCTACGGCAATTGTCAATGACGTACAGGAGCTAAAAAAGATACAGTTCGTGGACTTTAAAAGAATACAGCTCATACTCTCATACATTTTAAGCCGTATTGAAAACGGTCACTCCCTGAGGAAAAATTGGGTATACAAAGATGATTCTGATCTCAAAAAGGTCATTGAAAAATATATTTCTACTGACTCTGAGCAGTGTTTTATATGCTCTCTTATTCAGGCTGAGAGAACAAACCAGCCTATATTAAATATGAGTACGCGGGATGAAGCACAAATGATATCCCAGGAGCTGATCTCATCACTCGCTCAAGTATACCCCATTGAGCGTGATTCTCTCCGTGAGATCATAGACGGATTGACGGTCCACCTAAGAGCTGCCATTTACCGCAGTCGCAGTAAAATCCATATCCGCAACGAATTGCTAAATGAGGTCAAGATGTCTGTCTCTTTAATGTTTGAATTTACTCTGCATGAAATGTGTAAAGTAGAAGAAAAATACGGCATTGTTTTTGATGAAAACGAAATCGCATACATTGCCATGTATCTGACTTCAATCTACGAGACAAGCATTAAGGAAACTGTATCGCTTGATATACTTATTATCTGCTCCTATGGAGTGGCCGCAAGTGCAGTGTTAAAGCTGCGTCTTGAACGCGCTCTCCCTGATTGCAATATATGGGGGCCATGCTCACTGAGTGGTGTGGATGAGTATTTACAGGCAAACAAAATTGATCTGATTGTATCAGCCAACGATTACACTCACGACCACATTCCAGTAATCGTTGTAGAGCCTTTATTGACTCAAAAAGATTTGGAGCAAATACGTCAAAAATTATATCATGATTCTTATTCTTTGATGTGCTCCACTTTTTTTGAAGTCTTACTCACTCCAAGTAGACAGACATTGCATCGGAAGCTACATCTCACCTCAGGATATACAGATTCTTGATGTGTGTGATTCTTGGAATGAAGCCATACGGATCGCCTCGTCTCCACTGCTAAAAAAGGGAGATATTGAGCAGAGATATATCGAGGAAATGATAAATGCAGTAAGAAATTATGGTACTTACATGGTACTCACCCCGGAAATTGCCTATGTGCACGCTGGTGTGAACGATGGTATCCACAGAAACTGCTCTGCGCTGCTTCTCTTAAAAAAGCCAGTGATCTTCGGCAACTTTAATAAAAAGAAGATCTGTGCAGTAGTTGTCCTTGGAATAAACAATCGCAAAGAAGACAGTGACCTGCTCAATCTTGCCTATATTCTTGGGAAAGAGGAAAACCTAAAACGCCTAAAAGAAAAAGATATCACAATTAAAGATATTTTAGAACTACACGATTAACATTCATCTGAAAGGAGAAACTTATGTCAGCCAATATATCTTTAAACAATATCCTAATCGGTCAGACAGCCTCCACCTGGCAGGAAGCCATCCAGACAGCAGCAGCCCCGCTTGTCACGAACAAGTCAATCACAGAAGAGTATATTCATCAGATGATCAAGAGCGTTGATAAGCTCGGTCCATACATTGTATTAATGCCCGGCTTTGCATTGGCTCACGCTTCACCCGGAAACTTTGTTCTCCACACAGACATATCAATCGCAACATTCAGAGAACCGATTGATTTCCACAGTGAAAACGGACCTGTCTCCGTCGTGATGTGTCTGGCCTGCACTGACCGCACATCCCACATCGAACAGCTTCAGGTAATCGCTGAAAAGCTGATGGAAAGCAGCAGTATTGATAAAATAGCAGCCTGTAAAAATAAAGAAGAATTATTTTCTTTATTTCGGGAATAAAAAAATGATGAAACAAAATGGAGGTGACACATTATGAAAAAGCCAAAGATTCAGACAGTATGCGGCTACGGCTGCGGTTCTTCCCTCATGCTGCGCATGAACGTTGAGACCATTGCAAAACAGCACAACGTAGAGATTGAAGCCTTCTGCGGAGACGTGGCAACCTGTTGCGCAAATGATTGCGATGTTATCTTTATCTCAAAAGAGCTCGCACAGCGCATTGAAGGGCGCGCAAAAGTTCCTATCGTCGTTTTCAACAACTTCATGAACAAACAAGAAGTGGAAGAGAAAACACTCACTTATTTCGAGACATTAAAATAGTTAAACAGGAGGATGTTATGGGAGTCTTCAATTTTATCATCAATGAGATTTTTGGCCAGGGGCAATTTTTATCGCATTGATTGCATGTATCGGACTGATCCTTCAGAAAAAATCCTTTTCTGAGATTATCCGAGGAACCGTCATGACAGCAGTTGGCTTTTTTATTCTGTCCACTGGGACAGGCCTTATCACTGGAAGTTCTATTGACGGTATATCTACTGCTTTTAACACGATTGTGCCGCGGGCAGTAGAATCAAAAACAGTTGACATCGGCACAATGTATGGCACTGAGATCGGAATCGTTATGATCGCAGCCTTTGCCATCAACCTGTTCATCGCGCGCTTCACACGCTGGAAATCCATTTTCCTGACAGGGCATATGTTATATTGGTTCCCATACGTTTTTATCGCAGCTGGCGTTGATGCAGGTCTCACAGGCGGAAAGCTGATCATTCTTGCCGCCGCTTTCACAGCGCTTTATATGGTAGTTTCACCAAATCTTATGAGACCATTTGTAAAAAAGGTAACAGGATGATTCCTTCACAATCGGACACCCGACAACCTGCTTGTCCGTACTTTCCGGTCTTCTCGGAAGAGCTGTGGGGAACAAGGAAAAATCTACTGAGGACCTTAAAATACCCTCATCACTTGGATTTTTGCGGGAAATTGCTATCACCGGTTCCTTCGCGATTGCGGTTACATATATTGTCATGTACTGCATCCTGATTGTCAACGGCTACGATCCAGCACAGGTATGGGAATATGCTGAGGGGAAAACCGGCATCTTTACATACATTTTCACCCACGCTATCTACTTCGGAGTTGGTATCACGATCATGCTCCAGGGTGTACGTATGTTAATAGCAGAGATTGTTCCTGCCTTCAAAGGAATAGCAGATAAATTCGTTCCAAATGCAATCCCTGCGCTCGACGTACCTGTAATTTTCCCATACGCGCCAAATGCCCTTGTGATCGGCTTCTTAGTGGCAATGGTGACTTCAATAATCACAATCCTGCTTACTGCTGGCATGTTTCCGACAGTTGTTATTCCGCTTGTCTCCACATGCTTTCTTTGAGATTGGATGTGCCGCTATCATTGGAAATGCCACCGGAGGAGTTCGAGCTGCGTGATCGGTGCTGCGGTTTCCGGTATTATCATGGTATTCCTCGTGGGCTTTGGTTCTTATTTCTTCAACAACACGATTCAACAGTGGATGCTGGTTTATGGAGGACAGGATTTCTCCTTGTGGGGAATTATTGAAGGCTGATCGCCCGTTTGATCGGATAAGTTCCTGTCTGACTACGTTTTCTTACGGTCAGCGCAGCAAGTGCGCAGACTACTGAACAGTTACCAATTGACAATAAAAAGGTGGATATTTTATGAGTTTCAAATATATAGAACGTATTTACGAGCTTCTCAAGACGATTGAGACCGAAGAATGTGAAAATATTAAAAAGGCAATTGATATGCTCTATGAATGTGTGAAAAACAAATCTACCATTACACTTTTGGCGCAAGTCATGCCGGTATTTTAAGTGAAGAACTGTATTACCGCGCTGGCGGACTTATGCTTTTTAATCCCATATTCGGAAGAGAGCTTATGCTCGACTCAAGCCCCATCACCCTGACGAGTAAAATGGAGCGCTGTACTGGCTATGGAAAAATGCTGGCAGAAAGCAGAGCTGATTTTCAATCCGGCGACGTGCTGATTGTGCACTCCGTGTCCGGACGCAATCCCGTAGCAATAGAGATTGCTGCTGAGGCAAAAGAAAAGAAATCCCATGTGATTGCTGTCACAAACCTTTCCTATTCAAAATCAGTAACCTCCAGGCACCCTTCCGGGAAGCGGGTATTTGAGCTTGCAGATATCATACTTGACAACCACGGTGATATAGGCGACGCCTGTGTTAAAATTAGCGGATTAGAACAGAAAGTATCGCCCACATCCACCGTGATCGGAGCAGCTATGCTCAACACTATTGTAGCAGAACTCGCCCAGAAAATGGTAGATTCAGGGATCGAAAACCCCCCAATTTTTTACAGTGCCAATCTGGACGGGGAGATGAGCTAAATCAGAGAATGTACCAAGAGTATAGAGAAGTGATACGGTATAAATTTTGATGGAATCAGTCTGTCACATTCAAAGTCAGCAGGCAGCACAGGAGAGGCACCCCGTTTAGAGAGGGCGCCTCTCTTGATAATAATTCATATAAGAATCGACATAGGTGCATCCTGCATGAGAAAATTGTCCAGAAAGGCTGGTCTGACAGAGATGAAAAAGGCGGGAAAACAGAGGCTGTTTATTGCTGCAGGTATCCTTATTCTAGCAGTGACCGGATGCGGCAGAAAAACACAGGAAAATCATGATATGCCGCAACAAGCAGCGGTCAGCGAAGAATATTTGGAAAGAGAACAACCGATAAAGAATATAACCTCCATACAGTAGATGGTACAGTGGATGTGGTCAGAGGATATTATCAGTATGTAAATGGGAGACTGGAAAACAGGAGCACAGTGAGATATCCTGTAGATTCATGGGAATATACAAAAGAAGGCTATCTGCTGTTTGAGGGAAGTCATTATTCCGAAATCTATTATGCACTTTCACTTAGTGATGAGCCGGAACATACGGCTCTAAGGGTGCTGCCGCTGGATGAAACATGCAGGAAATTAAACAGAGCTTATCTGTTGCCAGTGGGGTATGGAGGAAATAATCTTTTCCTTGTTGACTGGAGCGAACAGAATTTTGAATATTTGGATTTTTACGATTTGTTCGACAGGTTCTATCCTGATATTTATGAACTGCCGGTTCCCTTTGAGGCCAATGATGATTCAGGTGTCGGGGCCGTTTACAGGATATCGGCAGAGATGTTTGAACATGTCGTTGAGGTCCATTTCAGAATAGACCATGAGGAGTTGCGGAAAAGGACAACCTATATTCCGGAAGATCAAACCTATGAATACAGGCCGAGAGGATTTTATGAGGCTGAGTATCCAGATATTCCATATCCGGAAGTGGTAAGCTATGAAGAAAAAACGATGGAACCATAACCCTTACCGTGAATGCCGTATACCCGGAAGAGAACACCTCCAGAGCATTCACCCATAAAACGGTGGTCCGTCCCCTTGACGATGGTGGTTTTCAATATGTATCAAATCAGATCATTTTTCCAGAGGTCGGCTTTGAACCATGGTGGCATTCGGAAGTTTATTTGCAGGCCGGCAGGAGTAAGCAGACAGGAAGCACCGCGGGCAATCTCCCGATCACTGAGCATTTCCCGCAGGGTCCACCATACCCGAGGATTGAACCAATACAGGATACCGGCAAGGTCCATCAGACAGCCTGCCAGTGGGTCTTTATCTGTATGGTTTGGAGACTCCGGGCGGTGGTCTTCAACAGGCCCTTGTTGGCATCTTCCGTCATACCCTCCTATTCGATAAGAATTGTCATATCTGGATTCTTACCAAAAAGGAGACATTTTTTTCAAACCCACACCCCTCCTTGTTTCTTGTAGCTGAATTACAAGTGCTGTTTAATTCATCGTACAATCAATTCCGCAGATAGAATTCATTCTATTTTCCACCGTAAACTCTTATTTTTACAATTTTTTAATCGGGAAAAACATATATCCCTTCCCAGTCTGTGGACAGGTAAACTCGTGAACTGCCCCGACCAATGTAATATCATTATCCGCCAGATATTGTATTACTTCTGGAAAAATACCATCGTTTTCACGTTCTACATAGATATATTCATAGCCGGGAATTACCCACTTTGTCCAACCATCAGGGCTTCTGCGTCATCATTGCACTCCACTCCCGCAAGGTAAAGTCCTCTATTAAAGTCTTCCCAAGGCTGAAAGGAACGGGAAAAATCAGACATTGCACCCCATATTCCGCTAATGTTCCCATTTTCATCTTTCTGTGCCAAATTCTGAATTTCTCCAAAATGGGAATTCGCTTCATCCCATAGCTTCTGAATAAAGCCAGCTCCGTCTGTTGTTGCCCCCTCTTTTCCTATTACAATAAAGGACTCTTTTTTGCATCTTTCAATTTTCATTGATTTTTCATTCCTTTCGCTTTATGTTCAATACTCAATCAATTTATCCGAGTAATTCTTTGTCCTGCCATAGTACCATAAACGCTGGCAGAGTAATCCGGCGATTCTGTTATAAAGATGCAGACCGTTCCTGGGATACCTGCCTTTCCTGATTCTCTTAACACAAAGTACTTTTTATCCTTCCAAAGATCCGGATTGGCTTTGATAAAATCTTTTACCATGACGGGAACGTTTGAAAATTGAACGGGATATGCGAAAATCAAAAACTGGTTTCATCTGACATAAACAAAAAGGATGTCCAGCAGGTCTATACAATCCATTGTAAATGAGTACATCTTGATTTTCAGTTCATTATTCATTATGTAAACCTCCTAGAATATTTTTTATATTATTTCCCTATTTCTTATTTATTCTATGGAAGCTTATATCCATATTTTTCAAGTACTGCAAGAGGAAATTCCACTCTCATTGTAAGAAGAGGATCCACTACTGACATACTGCCATATCAGAAAGTAATGACATTAGCATTCCTGTCCTCAAATCATTCTGCCCAGAAGCGTTTTTTACAAACTCAAACATCTCTTTTGCTGCCATATCTCCAGCTTTATCTAAAGTTTCAGCAGATTGTATAGTCATAACCTTTCCTTCTGAATATAGAATGGTACTGGAAGTTTTGTATTTTTCAGCACACTTATTTTTACAGTTATCTCCCCAGCTGTTTCCAATCCACAGATAAAAACTTCTCCATCTCCCATAAGAGCATGAATATCCCCCATAGATAAAAGTCCACCATCTACATTTACAGGAAGATAGAGTGTTGACCCTGCTGTTATTTTCTTACAGTCCATGTTTTCCACCATGTTTTCCTGGTGTAATTGTTGGAATTCCCTTTTCTCCTTCTGGAGCTGTTCCAATTACTCCTATCATAGGATTTACATCTAATTCCAATACATCATCAAACAGTATTTTATTATCTCGAATGGAATATATTACAGCTTCTCTTTTATCATATTTCTCATAAAAACTCCTCCAACATTTGAAGAACGCATCACTCCCCAAGGACGAAGTTTTATATCTCTTATTTCAACTTTAATTATATCTCCTTTTTCAGCTCCATCTACATACAATGCTCCAGTTACAGGATTAGATAAAGCATCACTTCTATCTCCTAGAGGTCTTTCTGAACTTGTTATACAATTATCATAACAATCTCTTGTTTCAAATACTACTATCTCTCCATCTTTACAGTGAGCTGCTGCTTTATTATCCCATTTCATTATATCTGTTACATAATCTTTGCTTATATATATCATCTTCTTCCCCCTCTATTCTTTTCTTCTATTTTAACACTTTGCAAAAAAATAACTATATATTAAAATTTAAATCACTCCTCTGGTATAAAGATAAATATAGGATATAATATAAAAATGAAATAAAAATATATAACAAAGTGAAAATACAAATTAAAATTTAATAGAATAAGGAGAATCTTATGATAAAAGAAGTATGTGTAGAATTCATTTTCAGAAGCTCTTGCAGCTGAAAAAGAGGAGCTGACAGAATAGAATTATGTGATAATCTGTATCTTGGTGGAACTACTCCATCTTATGGTACTATCAAAATGGCTATGGAAAAACTTACTATTCCTGCTTTTCCTATAATCAGACCAAGAGGTGGGAACTTCCATTATTCAAAAGAAGAAATAGAAATAATGAAAGAAGATATAAAAAGTATGTAAATCATTAGGAGCAAAAGGAGTTGTTCTTGGAGTTCTTACTGCTGATAACAAAGTTGATTTTGAAACTTTAAAAGAACTTGTTGATCTTGCTTCTCCTATGGAAGTTACATTTCATAAAGCTGTAGATGAGTTAGAAAACCCTGTTGAAGTTATAGACAGATTTGTTGAAATTGGAGTAAAAAGAATCCTTTCTTCTGGAACTAAAGAAACTGCACTTGAAGGAAAGGATATTCTTAATGCTATGATAAAAAAGGCTGATAACAGAATTATTATACTGATAGCAGGAAAAGTTACAAGTGATAATTTTGAAGAAGTAGCTGTTGCTATCCCTTCTATCTGAATATCATGGTAAAAAAATAATATAATTTAAAATAAAGGTGACTGAAAGGTATATATGATTTAATACTTTTTAGTCACCTATTTTTATTTAATCTATCTGTTTATAATTTTAATTCCATTTTCAAGATACTTTTTTAA
>ENA-OQCK01000732-OQCK01000732.1-human-gut-metagenome-genome-assembly--contig:-NODE-732-length-15566-cov-3.078762_pt1 | contig 15566 bp, 19 predicted proteins | sample MGYA00242498_ERZ504578 | MGnify/ENA primary metagenome ERZ504578 (study PRJEB26092, sample SAMD00036229) | human gut metagenome | host: Homo sapiens | study: EMG produced TPA metagenomics assembly of...
CCTCCCCCTACGGGTACTCCTCCTTCCTGAAGGAGGAGAATTAGATACTATCGACTTTTTAGTCAGTCATTTCCCTGTTTGAAAGAAACCGGGCCAATAATCAAAGACTTCTTCTTCCCAGACTCAACGAATTAAGTACCACGCTCACACTGGAAAAGGCCATTGCCGCACTCGCCAGCATCGGGTTCAACAGCAAGCCGTTCAACGGGAACAGGACACCGGCAGCAATAGGAATACCAATCAAGTTATAGATAAACGCCCAGAAAAGGTTCTGATGAATCAACTTTACTGTTTGCTTCGATAACTGAAAGGCTTTAGGAAGCAACAACAGATCGGAAGTCATCAAGGTAACCATAGCTACATCCATAGCAATATCCGTCCCTTTCCCCATAGCGATACTGACGTCTGCCAGTGCAGAGCTTGTGAGTCGTTAATGCCGTCACCTACCATTGCCACTTTCTTTCCCTGCAATTGCAGTTCACGTATAAATTCGGCCTTGTCGTCGGGCAAAGCGTCAGCTACAAAACGTTCGATTCCCAACCGGGAAGATACTGCCAACGCAGTACGTTGTCCGTCACCGGTAAGCATACAAATATCAATACCCTGACGTTTCAGTTCTTTCACCGCTTCGGCGGATGTTGCTTTAATAGGATCGGAAACCGCAATAATAGCCAACAGTTCGTTCTCGCAACCAAAGTAAATAATACCATTACCGTCCGATTCATAACGAACCAACATATCAGCCATTACATCGCTCACGATAGCACCGAAATCTTTCAGGAGTTTATGGCTACCTACCCAGTAAGTACGTCCCTGATAAGACACCTTGATTCCTTTCCCCGTAATACTTTCAAAGCTGTCCAGCGTAGCGGGTTTGATCTTCTCCTCCTCTTGGAGTGCAGCAACAATCGCACCCGCCAACGGATGTTCTGATTTCAGTTCCGCAGCCAGAAGCACATTTTTGAAATGTGGTTCCTGAGGCTGTGCCCATAACCAGCCGGTAGCGGTAGGATGCCCTTCGGTCAGTGTTCCGGTCTTATCCAATACCACTACATTTACTTTGCGCATCTGTTCCAAAGCAACTGCATCCTTGATCAAGATATGTTGTCCGGCAGCCTTACCGATACCCACCATTAATGCAGTAGGCGTAGCAAGTCCTAAAGCGCACGGACAGGCAATCACAAGAACAGACACAGCCGACATTATCCCATAAGACATATATTCGCTACCGCCGATAACAACCCAAAGGATAAATGTCAGAATAGCAATTCCCAGCACAACAGGGACAAAGATCCCTGTAATACGGTCGACAATACGCTGCACCGGAGCTTTACTTCCCTGAGCTTCCTGCACCATGTGAATGATACGGGCAAGCACTGTTTCACTACCCACCTGCGTGGCACTGATAATAAATGAACACGCTGATTGATAGTTCCTGCCAGTACTTTATCACCTTTCTTCTTTTCCACAGGAATCGGCTCACCGCTAATCATACTTTCGTCCACATACGAATCACCCTCGGAGAGCTGACCGTCCACGGGAATCTGTTCTCCCGGACGAACGACTACCAAAATCTCCTACTTGCAGTTGGTCAATCAATATTTCTTCTTCCACTCCATTACGCAATACACGGGCTACTTTAGGTTGCATTCCCATTAACTTGCGAATCGCATTCGATGTATTTCCCTTGGCACGTTCTTCCATAAGTTTCCCGGTCAGGACGAAAGCTATAATTACCGCAGAGGCCTCATAATAAACATGAGGTTCCAGTCCGCGGGCATACCAGAACTCAGGGAAGAAAGTATTAAAGAGACTGAACAAGAAAGCAATGGACGTACTTAGCGCAACCAACGTATCCATATTGCTCCGTCCTATTTTTGCCTGTTTCCAGGCTCCCGTGTAAAAACCGCCGCCGAAAAGTACCAATACAGGAATAGTCAGTACCAACTGAATTTCATTAGAGTATGGCACATGCATCAATACCATTGAGAAAATAAGCAAAGGGACTACCAGAATCCACGCACCGATTACCTTCCGCTTCAGACGAAGATAACGCCTATGTTGTTCCTCCTCCTGACGTTCTTCTTTATGAGCTTCCTCTACAATCAAGTCGTAACCTGCTGCAAGCACTGCCGCACGAATCTCCCCGGGAGCCAGTTTATCGCTCTCATAAGAAACGGTTAATGTATTGGTAGCAAAATTGACAGAAGCCTCTATGACCCCCGGCAACTTCCTGACTGTTCTTTCTACATTATTTGCACATCCCGCACAATGCATATTGAGCACGGGAAAATTCTTCTTTACCATATTATTATCTATATTTATAAGAGTTTCTCCCCAACCCTCTCCAAAAGAGAAAGCTGGGGAGAGACCACATTCTATTTATAAAACACGCAAATACGGGTATTTGTTCAATTACTTCTTATCCGCTTTTTTATCGTCTTTCTTTGTTTCTTTTACAAATTCAGCTTCATAATTGAACTTCTTAAACCCTGCCTGCAAGTTCTTTACATTTGTTTTATCCGCGTCGTAAGTGATAGTGACGGTTTTGGTTTTCACCTCAGTCGACAAGTCCTTCAGCCCCTTCTCAAAGCGCATATTGTCCTTCACTTTCTTTTCACACTTTTCACAATGCATCTGAGCCACTTTGAACACTACAACACGAATATCTTTCGCCAATACGGCAGTCACACCCAAAAGAGCCACCACGCAAGTGGCTATCCATCTTCTTGTTTTCATTTTTCTTATTAGTTTAAAATTCTATGATTCATTTTTGATACATTCTTCTTATTCACCGTTTCTTGCCAGATTGAAACGTATACCGACATAGGCTTTTGCACCGTGCACAGGTCCCCAAATCATGGTAGAATCGAAATTATCTCCCCAAGGATTTGCTGCGTCAATGATCGGGTTCTTCTGCTTGAAGTTCGTCAGATTCTCGCCTCCCACATAGATAGACCAGCGACGGAAATAACGAGTCACCTGCATACTAAGCTGTTCGAAGCTACCATAACGACGATTCCATGAGAGTTGCCCGTCCGCCAATTCGTAAGGAGCAGGCATTCTGCCCCCGCCATTAAGTTGCAAGGTCGCATCAAACTGCCAGATTCCCAACGGAGTCTGATAAGAAGCCGTCAACAATCCTTTATACTTGCCGGTTAGTGGTTTCTCCATTCGCTGACCTTTATAAGTAGTTTGTGCGTCCGTCAACCGATAGGCTCCGGTCAGAGTGAAACCTTTGAAGAAAGGATAGCTTGCTTCCACCTGGAATACGTGCGAATACGAACGTCCGTCCAGATTATAAAAAGCCACTTCATGAGGATTACTATCCATATCTACAACAACTTGCTTCCGGAAATCCGTATAATAATATTCTGCGTTGACATTCAGCGTCTTACCGAATACCGGAATATAAGTAGAAACACTGGCACCCAAGTTCCATGCTTCTTCCATATCCAGATTTTTCGCAATCTCCACCTTCCGGCTACTGGAAAGTAAGTAGTTGTTTTCTGCCAGCACATGATTTGTACGGTATCCCTTACCGGCAGAAAGCCGGAAGTGTACATAATCATTCGGATTATATTTAAGATGCGCGCGCGGAGTCACAAAGAAACCGTGTTTACTGCTATAATCTCCCCGAAGACCGGCCATTAACATCCATTGGTCATTCAGATTCAAGGTATATTGCACATACGCACCGGGAACAGCCTCTTTATCAGAAGCTTTGAGAGGGGTATCCGCGTTATTATTCAAACGATAATGCTGATCGTATGCGTCATAGTTAAAGCTCAATCCTGCGGAGAAACTATTCTGCGGATTAAATTCCGTTTCAAACATCAGAGAAGCGTATGTATTAGTCTGGTCTACATTATACAATTTCCGTCCGTACATCGCATCCTGATTGTGCCAGGAAGTGGACAGAATCAAAGCTAGATTCGTATTCTTCTCCTTATCAAATATGTAAGCGTTTTTAGTGAATAGTTCGTAGCGTTCCGTGTCAATCCCGACCTTATACAGTTCACCGGAGTACATATTTCCATGCGTGGACTGTCCACTGCTACGGGTCTCGGAAAGAGCTTTGAAACCTGCCTGAAAAACATAATGGTCGCCCATATATGCCCAACGGTTCCAGACATTATACTGTTCTACCTGTGGAATATCCACAAATCCGTCATCATTGCCGTCATGTGCTTTTGTTTCATTTTCATAATGCGCCAATAACGAGGTACTCCACCGTTTGGTAAGTTTCAAAGTGGCATCAGCATTAGCTTCATAACGATTCGTGGTACTTGCAAAAAGGTTGGCAGATACCCAGTCGGCCTCAGGTAATTGCGGCTTTTTAAACTCCACATTGATCTGTCCCGTAATAGCTTCGTAGCCGTTCTTTACGGAAGAAATTCCTTTGGAAACCTGTATACTCTGCATCCAGGGACCGGGAACATACCCCAAGCCATAAGGGGCTGCAGCCCACGATAGTTCGGGATGTTCTCCGTCAACATCTGCACATAAGTCCCCGACAAGCCTAACAATTTTATCTGTTTGGCTCCCGTTGCCGCATCCGAGTAACTCACATCCACCGAAGGATTTGTAACAAAACTCTCTCCCAAATTGCAACAAGCGGCCCTGCTCAACTCGGCACTGCTTATCATATCCTCGTTCATCACGCTGTTACGCAGCTTCATCGTTCCCAACTTACGGCTGACGACATTCACTTCTTTCAATTCCACTCCGTCCCGGAGGACAATCTCCAATTCCTGCTTTTTACTGTCAACGTGGATCGTATCATTCTGAAAGCCGATAAAGCTGACCACCAGTATATGGCTTTTCGAAGGCTTCGTAATAGAGAAGGTGCCGTCTACTTTTGTTGTTACTCCCTGTCCTGTATTCATCCAGAACACATTAGCTCCCGGAACAGGTTCTCCGGTACTATCTTTTACCGTCCCCCGTACTTGCGCATACATACCGGTGGCAAGCAACGAGAACAGTCCTAATATCATATATTTCATTCTTTAAGTAAGTTACTTTTGTGATACAAAATTAGCTTATAATCCTTGCAACTTAGTTGCAATCAAACCTACTTCACTTCCACTGTCAGAAGACTGCGGCAAGCAAAGTACTGAAAAAGAATAAAATAGTGGCTAAATAATATAGGTGGAATATAACGCCAACATCTGCCTTGAACAGATAGGTGGCGGCGAAGAAGGAATTATATATTCAACCGGCTTCTCCGTATACCCAATGTTCAGCAAATAGCAGAACTGCTCACAGAAAAGGTCAACCACCGGAGCTGCAACGGTCAGCTCGGTAGCATGGTTCATCAGGTTCAGTTTATAGATAGTAGCCGTGCAACCTTCGTTTTTACAATCTTTCTTTGAATCGCACGTATGAGATTTCTTACATTTGGGACAGCCCGTAGCACAGCAGGACTGTACTGTTTCACAACCGGCACAACAATAATGAACAATAGAAACTCCCGCCCCCGAATATATAATCAGGAGGGAAAGAAACATTGCAGTTATGTAGGCTAGTCTTTTCATATCCGGAGACAAAGATAGAAATAAAAACAGACTATACCAGCTGTTTCGTTCAAAAAAGATAATAACCATAAAGCCTAAAGCTGCATTACAAGAAAAAACAGACAGAATATTTTTCCTTTTTTATTCGCAGGATTCGTTATTTTCATCTATATTTGTCGATAGTGAAAGATAGAACAATTGTAGAATTTATAGAAAAAACGAGTATGAAAAAACAATATGTCAGTCTGCTTGCGATTATACTTTCGGTAAGCGGCTTTTTGTTTTCTTGTCATGACAAGATGAACAAATACAGGTGCATTGCAATTCGACAGTATCCAAGTGAATGAAACGGCTCACTTGTTTAATGATACAGCCAAACCGGCATGTAACATTATCATTAACTTTGCTTATCCTGTCAAATCATCGGATGATATGCTGAAAGACAGTTTGAACGCTTATTTCATTTCTGCCTGCTTCGGCGACAAATATATCGGAGAAAAACCGGAGAATGTAGTAAAGCAATACACCGAAAATTACATCAGTGAGTATCGCCGTGACTTGGAACCTATGTATACAGAAGATGAAAAGGACAAAGAAGATGAATCTTCTATCGGTGCCTGGTATTCTTATTATAAGGGTATAGAGAGCCACGTGCAACTCTACGAGAAAGACTTGTTGGTATATCGCATCGACTACAACGAATATACCGGAGGTGCACACGGCATTTACATGACCACTTACCTGAATATGGACTTACCCTGATGCGTCCCCTCCGCCTGGATGATATTTTTGTAGGAGATTATAAAGAGCCACTGACCGACCTGATCTGGAACCAGCTCATGGCTGACAACAAAGTGACCACTCACGAAGCTTTGGAAGACATGGGATATGCTTCTACCGGCGACATCACCCCGACAGAGAATTTCTATCTCAGCAGAGAGGGCGTCACGTTCTACTACAATGTATACGACATCACTCCATACTCCATGGGCCCCGTCAAAGTGACAATTCCATTCCCAATGTTGGAACATCTGTTAGGCAGCAACCCGATTTTGGGAGAGTTGAAAGATTAAAGCCCTATTTTCATTAAAAGAACGAACACCAATGAATATCCGGTTGTTATTGCCCCGTGTGATGCAGAAGGATATTCATTTTATATACATATTTTAAACTTATCATTCAAAACCAAAGAAGTGGAAATCATACTGAAATATTTTCCTGATCTGACGGAAGAGCAACGCAAACAGTTTGCTGCTCTATACGACCTCTACATCGACTGGAATTCAAAAATCAACGTTATCTCCCGCAAAGATATCGAGAATTTATACGAACATCACGTACTTCATTCGTTGGGTATTGCCAAAATCATCCAGTTCCGTCCCGGCACAAGCATTATGGACTTGGGTACGGGCGGAGGTTTCCCCGGCATTCCTCTGGCAATCTTGTTCCGGAAACAAAATTTCATCTGGTTGACAGTATCGGCAAGAAAGTGCGCGTAGCAACCGAAGTAGCCAATGCAATCGGACTGAAAAACGTAACTTTCCGCCATGCCCGTGCCGAAGAAGAAAAACAACTGTTCGACTTTGTTGTCAGCCGTGCCGTAATGCCTCTGGCAGATCTGATTAAGATTATCAAAAAGAATATTTCTCCTAAACAGCAGAACGCATTGCCCAACGGTTGATCTGCCTCAAAGGCGGTGAGCTGGAACATGAGACAATGCCGTTCAAGCACAAAACTGTGATTCAAAGTCTGAGCGACAGTTTCGAGGAAGATTTCTTTGAAACAAAGAAGGTGGTATACGTTCCCATTTAACAGAATATCCGTTCTGATTTAATATAAATCATAGAGAACCATGAAAATAAAAAGATTTGAGTTTAATATGTTTCCCGTAAATTGCTACGTATTATGGGATGACACGAAAGAAGCAGTCGTGATTGACCCCGGCTGCTTTTACGAAGAGGAAAAGCAAGCTTGAAGAAATTCATTCTTACCAACGAACTGAATGTAAAGCATTTGCTGAATACTCACTTACATCTGGACCATATCTTCGGCAATCCGTTCATGCTGAAAGAATTTGGTCTGTCGGCCGAAGCCAACAAGGCGGACGAATACTGGATTGATGAAGCGCCGAAACAAAGCCGTATGTTCGGATTCCAGTTGCAGGAGAAGCCGGTTCCGCTAGGCAAGTATCTGCACGACGGTGATAGTATCACTTTCGGACATACAACTCTGGAAGCGATACACGTGCCCGGTCATTCACCCGGCAGTCTGGTGTATTATTGTAAAGAAGACAACTGTATGTTCTCCGGCGATGTCCTGTTTCAAGGCAGTATCGGCCGTGCCGACCTCACAGGCGGTAACTTCGACGAGTTGATAGAGCATATTTGCAGCCGTCTTTTTGTCCTCCCCAACGAAACAGTCGTTTACCCGGGACACGGTGCCCCCACGACTATCGGAATGGAGAAAGCTGAGAACCCATTTTTTAGATAAAACAAAATCCTCCTATTAATATGAAAACCGATTTGTTAGCTAGCCGTCACATCGGCATCAATGAACAAGACACAACTGTAATGCTCCGCAAAATTGGTGTGGACTCGTTGGACGAACTAATTAAGAAAACCATTCCCGCCAATATCCGGCTGAAAGAGCCACTGGCATTAAACGCTCCCCTGACGGAATACGAATTTGGGAAACACATCGCCGAACTAGCAGGTAAGAACAAACTGTACACTACATACATTGGTATGGGTTGGTACAACACGATTACTCCGGCCGTTATCCAACGGAATGTGTTCGAAAATCCCGTATGGTATACGTCTTATACTCCTTATCAGACCGAAGTTTCGCAAGGACGCCTGGAAGCACTGATGAATTTCCAAACTGCCATATGCGACCTTACCGCCATGCCGCTTGCCAACTGCTCACTCTTGGACGAAGCGACTGCGGCTGCCGAAGCCGTAAGTATGATGTACGCCCTACGTTCCCGTGCGCAACAGAAAGCGGGTGCGAACGTAGTGTTTGTTGACGAAAATATTTTCCCTCAGACATTGGCGGTAATGACTACACGTGCCGTACCTCAAGGCATCGAGCTGCGTGTAGGTAAATATAAAGAATTTGAACCTTCACAGGAAGTATTTGCCTGCGTATTGCAATATCCCAATTCGAATGGCAGCGTAGAAGATTACACAGAGTTTACGGAAAAGGCTCATGCGGCAGATTGTAAAGTTGCCGTTGCCGCCGACATCCTAAGTCTTGCCTTGCTGACACCTCCGGGAGAATGGGGAGCGGACATCGTATTCGGAACAACACAACGCCTAGGCACACCGATGTTCTACGGCGGACCTTCGGCCGGCTACTTCGCCACACGGGATGAATACAAACGGAATATGCCGGGACGAATCATCGGCTGGTCTAAAGACAAATACGGTAAACTTTGTTACCGAATGGCTTTACAGACCCGCGAACAGCATATCAAACGCGAGAAGGCAACTTCAAATATCTGTACGGCACAGGCATTGCTGGCTACAATGGCAGGATTCTATGCCGTTTACCACGGTCAGGAAGGTATCACGACTATCGCTTCACGTATCCACAGTATCACCGTATTCCTTGATAAACAATTGAAGAAATTCGGATATACGCAAGTGAATGCACAATACTTCGATACCCTGCGCTTCGAACTGCCCGAACACGTTTCGGCACAGCAAATCCGTACGATAGCTCTTAGCAAGGAAGTAAACCTGCGTTATTTCGAAAACGGAAACGTAGGGTTCAGTATTGACGAAACGACTGATGTAGCAGCCGCCAATGTGTTGCTTTCTATCTTTGCCATTGCTGCGGGAAAAGATTATCAGAAGGTGGATGACATCCCTGAAAAAAGCAATATAGACAAGACTGTAAAACGTACCACGCCTTTCCTTACACACGAAGTATTCAACAAATATCATACGGAGACGGAGATGATGCGTTACATCAAACGTCTTGACCGCAAGGATATTTCGCTGGCCCAATCTATGATCTCCCTCGGTTCATGTACCATGAAACTGAATGCCGCTGCGGAAATGCTGCCTTTGAGCCGTCCCGAATTTATGGGTATGCATCCATTGGTTCCGGAAGACCAGGCGGAAGGGTATCGGGAATTGATTAATAATCTGAGTGAGGACTTGAAGATCATCACCGGTTTTGCCGGCGTAAGTTTGCAGCCAAATTCGGGAGCTGCCGGAGAATATACAGGCCTTCGTGTGATTCGTGCCTATCTCGAAAGCATTGGTCAGGGACACCGTAACAAGATATTGATTCCCGCTTCAGCTCACGGAACGAATCCGGCATCGGCAATACAGGCAGGTTTATAACCGTCACCTGCGCATGCGACGAGCAAGGAAATGTAGACATGGACGACTTGCGTGCCAAAGCGGAAGAAAACAAAGAAGAACTGGCGGCACTGATGATTACATACCCTTCTACACACGGTATCTTCGAAACAGAAATAAAAGAAATCTGCCATATTATCCATGCTTGTGGAGCACAAGTATATATGGACGGTGCGAACATGAATGCACAAGTCGGGTTAACCAATCCGGGATTTATCGGTGCTGATGTCTGCCATTTGAACCTTCACAAAACGTTTGCTTCACCTCACGGTGGTGGTGGTCCGGGTGTGGGTCCTATCTGTGTGGCCGAGCATCTGGTACCTTTCCTTCCGGGACACGGAATCTTCGGTAATGCACAGAATCAGGTTTCCTCCGCTCCGTTCGGAAGTGCGGGAATCCTGCCGATCACTTACGGATACATCCGTATGATGGGTACAGAAGGACTGACTATGGCTACTAAAATCGCGATTCTAAATGCCAATTACCTGGCTGCTTGTCTGAAAGACACGTATGGGATCGTTTATCGCGGAGCGAATGGTTTCGTCGGGCACGAGATGATTCTGGAATGCCGCAAAGTGCACGAGGAAACGGGCATCTCCGAAAATGATATCGCAAAACGTCTCATGGATTATGGTTATCATGCTCCTACCCTCTCCTTCCCTGTGCATGGCACGCTGATGATTGAGCCAACCGAAAGCGAGAGTCTGGCAGAACTGGATAATTTCGTTGATGTCATGCTGAACATCTGGCAGGAAATTCAAGAAGTGAAGAACGGTGAAGCGGACAAAGACGACAACGTATTGATTAATGCTCCGCATCCCGAATACGAAATTGTAAGTGATCGCTGGGAGCACTCGTACACACGCGAAAAAGCAGCTTACCCGATAGAAAGTGTACGTGAGAATAAGTTCTGGATAAATGTGGCACGTGTAGACAATACACTGGGAGACCGGAAGTTATTGCCGACTCGCTACGGCACATTCGAATAAGAAGAAACGGTCACAGAGAAAATCATCACAAATAAAGTGATGAAAAACTAATAAAACAATCCCGGGGCTTACACTTGTTATGCTCCGGGATTATCTCTATAAAGCCCGGACTCATCACCTTTCTTCCCAGGGCTAAACACACAAAAGTCCCGGGCATAATGGAAATATACCCGGGACTTATATATTGGGAAATGCCTACTTGACAATAGTTATCGTACCGTCTTTCACCTTTTTCTCTTTCATCGGGATTTTAGAATCAGCATATCCCAACGCTACACAACCGTAAACTTTATGATTTTCCGGAACGCCCAACGAAGTAATAAATGCACGTACCTCAGGATCGTCACACGTCGTCCCGAGCTGATTTATCCAACAAGAACCGATCCCCAGAGAATGAGCCGCAAGAAACATATTTTCGATAGCACAGGCACAGTCCATACCCGCCCACCACTGAGTCGGCTCATTGGAAACGATAACCAAAGTAGGAGCATGATAATAGCAACAATACGTCTTGCTCTGCCCGCGTTCCTTCAAACGGGGTTCGTCGCTCTTGGCAAAAGCTCCCTTGATACGTTCATTCAATTCGGTCAGTTTATCGGCATTCTGAATGGCAGTGAAATGCCATGTCTCCAGATGCATCCCGCTCGGCGCATAAGTAGCAGCCTCCAGAACAGCCTGCAAATCCTCTTCCGAGACCTGCTGACCGGTGTAAGCCCGTACACTTCGACGTGCTTTGATATTCTCTAAAATTTCATTTGTCTTCATACTATAATTTATTTACCGTTTAACCAAACCAATCTTTGCATTCAGCTTGAAATAATAAACTCCGTTCTCTTTCTCCAAAAAGCCATATTTATCTTTATCCAAAGAGCCCTTTTCCAAACGAGTATTTCGGAACAGGAAGTCTTCCATGACCTGCTTCTCCGATTTATGATAACAAAGTACTTCCCCGTTTCCACCTACCAGCAAAATGCCTTCAACAGCCGAATCCTGACCATTGTATATCTTTGCCGGACGCATCCCCAAAGCCAGAGCCATTAAGAATTGCTTTATTTTAAACTCATAGAAACAATGTTTGTTTATCAACTCATCTTTTATCTTCAGAGGATTCATCTGCTTGATTACTTCCGTCAATTCACTGATTCGGGAGATGCCGTCCAAATGCATAATACGAATCATCTCTGTCAGTACACGCGGAAAATGTAAATCAATCATCAGAAGATTACTGCGGAACACACGGTCGGCTACATCCGAATATTTGAGCACACCGCCCAAACGCTCTATCAGCATCATTCGCTCGGATACTTCGTTGGGGGATTCGGGCAATGCATTAATCTTATTCACCGTAGGAGTAGCAAACTTGATTCCACTCTGCTCCAGTTTAAGATTTGCCGCACGCCTCCGTCCAATAACGGATTCATGGCACTCAACCGCGAACGTACATTGAAACCTCTTACCGGAGCTTCCGGATGCCAAAAGGCAACCGAGAAATCTGTACGATCTTCTGTTTTTGCTTCCAAATCGAAGATACCGGCTTCGTCCAAAAATTCTTCCACTCCCTCCGGCGAGGTGACATCATTTTCCGAGGAGGATTTCACTGCCTGCAAAATCAGATCGGCAACAATACCGAAATCTTCACGCGGCATGGACTTAACACCCGTTTCTCCCTCAATACGGACTGATTCTTCTTCAATATAATACCGGCGCGTTCCGTCATGTTCTTCCCGTTGAATCACTGCAATAGGCCAGGACATTTCTCCTATTTTCGCTTCTGCCGTGCCTAATACAACTTTCCGTCTGCCAACAGGCGGAAGAAAGTATAAAGTTCGCACCATTCTTTTTTTGTTGCTTCAAATGCCATATATCTTATGTTTCTTATTTACTGATTCTGTTTATTATTGACTGATAACCTGCGGTAATGCTGTGGACGCCACAACGGGAGGTTGTATATGGGTAACTTCTTCCAATGGGGGCAACTTTCCTGCTTGTGCATAAAGAGGATTACGTATCCATTCTCTCGGAGTAACCACAATATATCTGCCTGTCCAGCATCCGTCAAAATAAGAAGGATTGCCGACTTGTTTCTTAATCGGATAGCGGATATTCTCGCCTTTACTCCGCATCTCCGGCGAACGGCCGGGGTCATTCACCCACACATATTTATCATCAATGCCACGCAATACGATCCAATGTCCTCGTGGTCCGGGACGAAGTCCACGAGTTGCTCCTGTATACCTTACGTTTATCAACACGGGAATCCCACGGTCGATATAATCTTTCAGTATCCGGTAATCTTTCTGTTGGAAATGTTCCGCACTTATCATATTCTCATAATAACGGGTCAATGAATCTATTTCGAAAGAATAATATCCTCCCTGCCCTATCGATGTACGACGACGGAAGGGAGCACGTTTCTTAAAAAAATAGTTCCGCTGATATTCAATCAGTTTCTTTTCCGCATCCGAAGAGGTTCGTTGCGCGTCTGCTGTCATGCCTTTGAAATAATCGAATACCATTAATGAGGATGCAAGCGAACAGTGTGTATAGGGACAACCTGTGATTTTCTGCGAATACCAGGGAACAGGTATGTCGTTTGGAGCAAATTTCAAGTTCTCCTGTGCCTGTGTTTCAATGCCAACCAACACAAGAGAAGCCCAAAACAAGCTGAAAAGTATATTATATCTGTTCCTCATAAACATATTTTTCTTATTTATATTCTATCTCACTTCCACCAACAATCTCTATCAAAATTCTCCTCCTTCGGGAAGGAGGAGTCTCCGTAGGGAGAAGTGATAGGTAAATGTTTCAATCAGTCTTCCTCAAGAATCCGTGCCGTTTCCACTTTCTCCAGCCGTGCACGCAGTTTCGGCATCATGGAAGAACGGATGCGCAATGTCATACTGCAATCCATATCATACGACTGCCGAAGAATCTCCGGTTCTTCTTCCTTGACAATACGCATCACATCATTCATAAAAGGATACTCAAACATGATTGTCACTTCCTCGTCCACCGTTTTCTCGATGACCGTAGCAGCAGCTATTGCTTCGGCAGCAGCAGCTTTATAGGCAACAATCAGTCCGCTTGTCCCCAACTTGATTCCTCCGAAGTAACGGACTACGATAATCAGGATGTCTGTCAGTTCATTGGAGTTTATCTGTCCGAGAATAGGCTTGCCCGCCGTTCCGGAAGGCTCTCCATTATCATTGGCACGGAAATCTTTGCGAGCGGCTCCCAGCATATAGGCATAGCATACGTGCCGTGCATCATAATACTTCTTCTGATACGTTTCAAGATGAGCTTTTATCTCATCGAGAGTACGCACAGGCAGGGCGATAGCAATAAACTTGCTCCGCTTTTCTGTATAAATACCTTCGGAAGGTTCGGCAATGGTTTTGTAAGTATCTTCAGCAGTCATGTTGCAAAGATACGGGTTTACACGGAAATTTCAATTTATCGTTTGGAAATATTAAGCGATCAGACAATTGACGAGATACGTTCGGGATGATACAAACAAGCGGTCGTTTTACTACAAACGAACGGTTGATTCTTTATAAAGAAGCGGTCGATCCGTTATAATCTACCGTATGATTGTAACAAATCGACCGCTCTATTTTATAAAATGATACTTGTCTTATTCCAATTTATGGATAACCAGTCCCGAACGAAGTTTCGGTTCGAACCAAGTTGTCTTTGGAGGCATGATGTTACCTGTATCGGCAATATCCATTAATTGCTTCATAGACACGGGATAAAGAGCTAATGCCACTTTCATCTCACCACTGTCTACACGTTTCTTGAGTTCTCCCAAACCACGGATACCTCCTACAAAGTCGATACGTTTGTCGGAGCGTAAATCTTTGATGCCTAAGATTTCATCCAAAATCAAGTTGGAGGATATAGTCACATCAAGCACACCGATCGGATCGTTATCATTGTATGTACCTGCTTTAGCAGTCAAACTATACCATTTTCCTCCAAGATAAAGAGAGAAATTATGCAAACCGGAAGGTTTGTAAATATCCGCCCCCTTTTCCTCAACAATGAAGTTCTTGTTTAAGGCGCCAAGGAATTGTTCGGGAGTTAATCCATTGAGGTCTTTTACCACACGGTTGTAGTCAATGATAGTCAACTGATTGGCAGGGAAACAAACTGCATGAAATAGTTATATTCTTCATCTCCCTTATGGTTCGGATTCTGCTTTGCCTTTTCAGCACCTACCAATGCAGCGGCAGCAGAACGATGATGTCCGTCGGCAATATAAAGAGCTGGCATTTTAGCAAATTCGGCGGTGATAGCCGCAATGTCTTCGCTCTGGTCAATAATCCAAAAAGTATGTCCGAAACCGTCACCCGGAGCGATAAAGTCATAGACGGGCTTTTCCAAAGTATATTTCTTGATGATAACATCCAGTTTATCATTATCGGGATAAGCAAAGAATACGGGTTCGATATTCGCATTGTTCACACGAACATGCTTCATACGGTCTTCCTCCTTGTCGCGACGGGTAAGTTCGTGTTTCTTAATAACACCATTCATATAATCGGGAACATACGCACCGACTACCAATCCGTACTGCGTCTTACCGTTCATTGTCTGCGCATAGATATAATAGTTTTCCTTGCTATCCTGCACCAACCAGCCTTTATCCTGAAACAGTTGGAAATTCTCGGCCGCCTTGCTGTAAACAC
>ENA-OQCK01000733-OQCK01000733.1-human-gut-metagenome-genome-assembly--contig:-NODE-733-length-15564-cov-3.392822_pt1 | contig 15564 bp, 21 predicted proteins | sample MGYA00242498_ERZ504578 | MGnify/ENA primary metagenome ERZ504578 (study PRJEB26092, sample SAMD00036229) | human gut metagenome | host: Homo sapiens | study: EMG produced TPA metagenomics assembly of...
CGATCAGGGTTTTCTGTGCTATCAATTCAGGATAAGCGTCTCCCATGTTATCAATCAATACCGGAAGCAACTTGTACATGAATGCTTGTTTTTGTCCGAGGAAAGTATATCCGTAACGAACAGCACGGCGGAGGATACGGCGAATTACATAACCCGCTTTTGCGTTAGAGGGCAATTGACCGTCTGTGATAGAGAAAGCGATGGTGCGGATATGGTCGGCAATCACGCGCATAGCGATGTCCTGCTGTTTGTCTTTTCCGTATTCTGTGCCTGACATGACAGCAATCGCTTTCAGCATCGGTTGGAATACGTCCGTATCATAGTTGGACGTTTTGCCTTGCAGCGCCATACAGAGACGCTCAAATCCCATACCGGTGTCAATTACTTTTGCCGGAAGCGGTTCGAGGCTACTGTCTGCTTTGCGGTTATATTGCATAAATACAAGGTTCCAGATTTCAATTACCTGCGGGTGATCGTGGTTGACTAGATCACGACCGGAGATTTTTTGCACGTTCTTCAGCAGGACGGAGGTCGATATGAATTTCGGAACAGGGTCCGCAAGGTCCTGTATCACCCATTTCCCAGAAGTTATCGTGTTTGTTGCCATTGATGATATGATCTTTCGGTAGGAATTGCTCCCAGTAAGAAGCGGCTTCGTCGTCACGGCTCAGTCCTTCTTCGGGCTTCCTTCAAATACAGTGGCATAGAGATGTTCCGGATTCAGTTTCAGTACTTCTACCAGGTATTCCCATGCCCAGTTGATTGCTTCTTTTTTGAAGTAATCACCGAAGGACCAGTTGCCGAGCATTTCAAACATGGTGTGGTGGTACGTATCGTGTCCGACTTCTTCCAGGTCATTGTGCTTTCCGCTTACGCGCAGACATTTCTGAGAGTCCGCGACTCTTTGGTATTTCGCCGGGTGGTTACCCAAAATAATATCTTTAAACTGGTTCATACCCGCGTTGGTAAACATCAGTAGGGTCGTCTTTTATCACCATGGGAGCCGACGGAACGATGTGGTGTCCTTTCGACTCAAAGAAATTCTTGAATGAATCTCTGATTTCTTTTGCAGTCAACATATCTTCTATATATCTATCGTTGAGGTTAATATTCTCAAAAAACTGTGCAAAGATAGCTTGTTTTTATTACTTTTGCCGTATTAACAAGCGAAATATTTCCAAAAAGATGCGCAAAGTATACTATATCTATAATCCACAGACCCAGACTTATGACCGAATTTATCCTACTGTACGGCAGCGTGCGCTCAGTATCCTGCGCAGACTCTTTTACGGTATGGGGCTGGGAGCAGGCTGTTTCATCGTGTTGCTCTTTATCTTCGGTTCACCGTCAGAAAAGGAATTGCGAATAGAAAACAGTCGTTTACAGGCGCAATATAATGTACTTTCCCGCCGTTTGGATGACGCCATGGGGGTACTTCAGGATATTCAGCAGCGTGATGATAACTTGTACCGCGTGATTCTGCAAGCTGACCCGGTTTCTCCGGCTATTCGTCAGGCAGGATACGGAGGTACGAACCGTTATGAAGAACTTATGGACTTGGCCAATGCCAAGCTTGTCGTAAATACCACTCAAAAGTTGGATGTATTGTCCAAACGACTGTATATTCAATCCAAATCTTTTGATGATGTGGTGGATATGTGCAAGAACCATGACGAGATGTTGAAATGTATTCCGGCCATTCAGCCTATTTCCAATAAAGACCTTCGTCAGACCGCTTCCGGTTATGGAACGCGTATCGATCCGATTTATGGAACGACGAAGTTTCATTCCGGTATGGACTTTTCGGCTCATCCGGGGACAGATGTATATGCTACCGGAGATGGAACTGTCGTGAAAGTGGGATGGGAAACCGGATACGGTAATACGATTGAGATAGATCATGGCTTTGGATATATGACGCGCTATGCTCACTTGCAAGGTTTCAATACGAAAGTGGGTAAGAGGGTTGTACGTGGTGAAGTTATCGGAAAGGTGGGGAGTACGGGAAAGAGTACCGGACCGCATCTTCATTATGAAGTGCACGTGAAAGGTCAGGTGGTGAATCCTGTAAACTATTATTTCATGGATCTGAGTGCAGAAGATTATGAGAAGATGATACAGTTAGCTGCCAACCATGGTAAGGTGTTCGATTAAATTTTAAAGAAACAAAAGAATGCTATGCTCAATACGGATAAGGAATTAAAGCTGTATTATTCAATAGGTGAAGTGGCCGATATGTTTGGTGTCAATCAGTCTTTGCTCCGTTTCTGGGAAAAGGAGTTTCCACAGATCTCTCCCAAAACAACGGGAAGAGGGATACGCCAGTATCGCAAAGAAGATGTGGAGACGATCGGACTAATTTATCATTTGGTTAAGGAAAAAGGAATGACCTTCCGGGTGCCAGACAGCGGTTGAAAGATAATAAAGAAGCTACTGTCCGCAATTATGAGATTGTGAACAGACTCAAAGCGATAAAGGATGAGTTGCTGGCAATCAAACGGGAACTCGACGGGCGGGAGTAAATTTTCTCGCCCCTACTTGCAAACATTTTAATTCGATGACTATTCTTCTACGCGGTTTACCTGCTTGATATTCTGAATCTTCTTCAGGTTGTTACAGATTGTCTTTACGTCTTCCACATCATGTACCCACAATTGTATCTTTCCTTCGAAGATGCCATCGTTGGTTTCGATTGTCAATTTGCGGATGTTGACATTCAGTTGCCGGGAGATAACTTGGGTTACTTCATTTTAAAAGCCCCATACTGTCTATTCCTTTTATATATATATAGACGAGGAAGGAGAGTTCTTTGTGGGTATCCCATTCGGTAGCCAGAATACGGTTACCGTAACTGCTTTTCAGCTTGGCTGCAACCGGACATTGGCGTTTGTGGATAATAATCCGGTCGTTCTCATCGACATATCCCAAAACATCATCACCCGGAATGGGATGACAACATTCTGCCATGATATACTTCTTTTGAAGGCTTTCTTCCGTCAGTTTGAGTATTTGTTTCGGGTTAATTTTTTCTTTCTCTTGAGGTTGCTCTTTTTCTTCCGGCTTTTCTTTATTGGTATTGCCGAAAGAGAAAGTGAGGTATTTCTTCCAGTTGCTGGTTTGTTTTTCTTTCAGTTCGTTCTTGTCCACTTCTCCCAAAATGATAACCTTGCTGCCGATAGCTGCCAGCAGTTCCTCTTCGTTTTTGGCATTATGCAATTTACGCAATTTTTCAATCACGGAATCTTCCGGACGGATTTCCTCTTTTTTGAGAAATTCGCTAAGGATTTCTTCACCAAGCTTTTGGTTTACTTTGCGTTCTTTGCGCAGAATAGCGGCTATTTTGGCACGGGCACGGGCGGTTGTTGCAAACACCTCCCATTGCGGTTGTACACGTTGCGATTTAGATGTCAGAATCTCCACCTGGTCGCCACTTTGTAACTTGTGACTTAGTGGTACGAGTTTATGATTGACTTTGGCGCCGATACAATGGCTGCCGATATCAGTGTGCAGTGAGAAAGCAAAGTCCAGTGCTGTTGAATTTTGCGGCATTGTCTTTAACTCCCCTTTCGGTGTAAACACAAATATTTCGGAAGCAAAGAGGTTCAGTTTTATTGTATCCAGAAAGTCGATAGCGTCCGGTTGCGGATCATCCAGTATTTCCTTGATCGTTTTCAGCCATTTCTCTAATTCGCCTTCGTCCTCACTGCCGCCTCCCTCTTTATATTTCCAGTGAGCTGCGAAGCCTTGTTCGGCAACGTCGTTCATTCGTTCGCTGCGAATCTGAACTTCAATCCATTGCCCGTTGTTCCCCATCAGGGTAACGTGCAACGCCTGATAACCATTTGCCTTCGGATGACTTACCCAGTCACGGAGGCGGTCAGGATGAGGCTTGTATATTTTGGAGATAGAGACGTAGATATCGAAACAGTCGTTGAGTTCCTCCTCTATGTTGCGAGGCTCAAAAATAATACGGACGGCCAGTAAGTCGTAGATTTCTTCGAAAGGAACGTGCTTGGTCTGCATCTTGTTCCAGATTGAGTAGATTGATTTTACGCGGGCGAGAATCCGGTATTTCAATCCCATTTTATCGAGTTGTGTACGGATAGGAGCTGTGAAATCGTTGAATACCTTGTCGCGTTCGGCTGCTGTCGCATTCAACTTTTCTTCTATCTCGGCATATTCTTCGGGATGTTCGTATTTGAAACTTAGATTTTCGAGTTCGGTCTTTATTTTATAAAGCCCCAGACGGTTGGCAAGGGGAGCGTAGATATAAAGAGTTTCGCCGGCTATCTTGTATTGCTTGTTGGGCAACATGGAACCAAGGGTACGCATATTGTGCAGGCGGTCGGCTATTTTGATAAGGATCACCCGGATATCGTTCGACATGGTAAGCAGTAACTTTTTGAAATTCTCTGCTTGTGCGAGGCACGGTCGCCAAAGATACCTCCGGATATTTTAGTAAGTCCATCTACAATTTGGGCAATCTTTGGACCAAAGATGTTTTCGATATCTTCTACCGTATAATCGGTGTCTTCCACTACATCATGCAGTAACGCTGCACAAATAGAAGTCGATCCGAGACCGATTTCGTTGCATACGATACTCGCCACAGCAATCGGGTGCATAATATATGGTTCGCCCGAACGGCGTTTGATTCCTTTGTGCGCCTGATTGGCAAAGTTGAAAGCCTTCGTAATGATTTCAACACGTTTGCGATGTTTTGTAGCGAGATAATCATTCAGCAGTTCGTGGAACGCCTGATTGATCATCTCTTCATCAGCTATTTCTTTGGGGGTCAGATTATCCATAATTGTTATCCTTTCACTTGCTTACTTTTGCAAAAATAAGCAAATTTCCGAACGGTGCAAGCGGGATACCGTTTATTTGTATATTTTCAATCGTTTTCCTGCTGCAATCTTGGTGTTTGACATTCCGTTCCATCGCTGTATATCCTTAACACTGACACCATATTTTCCGGCAATAGTCGACAGAGTGTCTCCACTTTTTATTGTGTAGTAAGACAGTTTTCCTTTTCCAGCAACGGCTGTTGTAGCTTTGCGGGTACTAGGTGTATTCTCTTTTACGGCAACAGTTTTTCGGTTACGGAACAATTCATTCGAGCGATGTGCATAGATTGTATCTTGTTTGTCGATGAAATTGCTGATTGCTTCGATCGGCAACCGCAGGGTATAAGGCTTGCTGTCACCCGGGATAACTTGTTTCTTGTACTGTGGATTCAAACTCTTTATTTGATCCAATGGCACATTACAAAGATCGGCAATCTGTTCGAAATGCAGGTTCTTGTTCACTTGCACAGTGTCTGTGCTTGCCGGAATATTAGTTTCCATTGGACAAATATTGTGGTCGCAGTAATAGGTCATCACATAGTTGGCTGCAATAAAGGCAGGTACATAACCACGTGTTTCTTTGGGTAATAAATTGTAGATTTTCCAGTAATCCGTTTCACCGTTGGCGCGACGGATTGCTTTGTTGATTGTGCCGGGACCACAGTTGTAGGCGGCAATTACAAGGTTCCAGTCGCCGTAAATGGCGTACATCTCTTTCAGATAACGTGCGGCAGCCCATGTTGCTTTGATCGGGTCACGGCGTTCATCTACCAAACTGTTGGACTCCAGACCGTAGATTTTACCTGTGCCGATCATGAATTGCCACAAGCCTGATGCGCCGGCACGTGATACGGCGGAAGGGTTCAAAGCTGATTCAATGATAGGAAGATATTTAAGTTCCAATGGAAGTCCGTATGCATCCAATGCTTCTTCGAAAATCGGCATATAGAAGTTGCAGGCGCTCAGCATAAAAGAAACTTGATTACGTAGGCGTCCTGCATACATATCTATGAATTTGCGTACAATGTCGTTGTATGGCATTTCCATAATAGCCGGGATGCGTGAGAGGCGGTCCATGTAAACAGAATCACTGAATAAAGGATTTACTTCAGCCGTGCTGCAATCTTTGCCCAGATCAATGTAATTTTTGGCTTTCCAATCGTTCAGCAAACTGTCGAGCGGATAAGTCATACTCATAGGCAGGTCGATGCTTTCCTTACGTTCTGTACCATTTTCACGAATCACCACATCTACACTTTGGGCTTTTACTTGGGATGTTGCCAATAGTAAAAGAAGAATAATCGAACAATAGTTAACTAATTTCTTCATGCTTCAATAATAAGATCAATCTAAATTGTGTTTTTAAAATCGTAATACGCATTGCAAGCCGACCGATTTGCTTTTCAAACTATTTGAACGGAACTGGTTGTTATTGTCGATAACTGCCGGTTCCACTTTCATACTTAGGTCGGGGGTTATATCGAAGTTGGACAACTCGGCATCTACATAAGCGTCAATGATAGAGATGAGGTAAACTCCGATAAATGCAAATATACTAAGGTCCCGGTAACGCCGGAACATATCCTTTCTTCGTTTTAACGTACTTTTTAATTGTTCCTCGTTGTAAGAGGAATTAGGGGGCAGCAGATCTTCATAACTTTTAGTGTTTGGATTGCTGTCCATAATGTCCAGATAGGCTTGCGAATAGTCTTTATACATCTTGCCATTCCAACTCAAGGCATACGCACAACCGGCAAATCCTCCATATATAATAGGCAGTTTCCAGTATTTACGGTTGTAAATCTGTCCTCCACCCGGGAATACGACGGCAAGCCAGGTAGCTTTGGTCGGATTAGGTACGAATATCTTTTTATTAATGTCTTGGGATGGAGGCGGAACCGTATCGGTATTCACGACAATGGCTGCCGGCTGTTCTATCTTCTTCAGTTCTTTTTTGTTGGCTGCATCAAGGCTGTCGGCTACTTGTATTTTAGCTGCCGATAAAACTGTCAATAGACTGAAGATGCTTAGGTGGTAACATTATGCTGTCTTTTCGCAATGAATCTTGCTCTTGCATAGGGTCACGATGTCTTCGTGCACGGGCTTTTGGCGGTTCTCGGTGCGTAATGGTAGTATCTTTCTGAACTGGAGTTACAGGGGCTTGTGCATACACATCAATCCCTGCCATCTGTAAAAAACAGAGAAGCAGGGTGCTGATTAGTAACTGATATTTCTTGTTTTTTCTTGTCATTTATTTCTTTAGCGTATCGAAGATTTCCATGATACGTTCCAGTTCCTCCTCATTACTGAAAGGAATACTAATTTTCCCTTTCCCCTTTTCGGAGCAAGTGAGTTGTACCTTGGTGCTGAAAAAGCCTGAAAGTTGTTGCTTCAGTAAGTTAAATTCTTCCGGAAGTTTGGCACGTTTCGGAGTTATTTTCCGCGTACCGCTTTTCACAGCTTCACCTTCACTTAATGATTTTACAATCTCTTCGACTTTGCGGACTGAATATCCGTGTTCTTGTATTTCTTCGAATATTTTTACTTGTAGTTTAGGGTCGCCTAATGAAATCAACGCACGGGCATGTCCCATGTCTAACTGCTTGTTTTGTAGCGCCATTTGGATAGGAGCGGGTAGCTTGAGCAGACGCAAGTAATTGGCGATAGTCGTCCGGTTCTTGCCGATACGCTCGCTAAGGCGTTCTTGGTCAGTTCATATTGGTCTAGCAGATGTTGATAAGCCAATGCGATTTCTACAGCATTCAGGTCTTCACGCTGGATATTCTCGATCAGCGCCATTTCCATCATGTTTTCGTCGTCGGCTGTGCGGATGTAAGCAGGGATTGTTTTTAATCCGGCTCTCTGTGAAGCACGGTAGCGGCGTTCACCTGCGATAATTTGGTATTCATTGTCCGATACCTTACGTAAAGTGATCGGTTGGATGATACCTATTTCCGCTATTGAATCAGCCAGTTCCTGCAAGGCCGTTTCGTCAAACTCACGGCGAGGCTGGTTAGGGTTGACTGAAATCTTAGCTAACTCTATTTCGTTAATGGAAGAAGAACCTTCGGTTTTCACATCATCCATTGAGAGCAAGGCGTCAAGTCCGCGTCCTAATGCATTTCTTCTTTGTGTTGCCATATCTTCTTCGTTACTTATTTATTACGGTTAATAATCTCTTTAGCAAGAGCCAGGTGGTTCTTGGCACCGGTGGAGTCCGCATCATAAAGAATAGTCGGGACACCGTAGCTGGGAGCTCGCTCAGTTTTACATTTCGTTGAATTACGGTGTTGAACACCAGTTCCTGGAAGTGGCGTTTTACTTCATCGTAGATTTGGTTTGCCTGGCGCAGGCGTGAATCGTACATCGTCAGCAGGAAACCTTCGATTTCCAATGCCGGATTCAATTTCGACTTGATAATCTTGATTGTGTTCAGCAGTTTGCTGATCCCTTCGAGAGCAAAATATTCGGCCTGCACGGGGATAATCACAGAATCGGCTGCGTCAGGGCATTGATTGTAATAAGTCCTAATGAAGGAGAACAGTCTATCAGGATATAGTCATATTCTTTCTTCAAAGGAGTAAGTACTTCTTTCAGTATCTTTTCGCGGTTTGGGAGGTTCAGCATTTCAATCTCTGCTCCTACAAGATTGATGTGCGAAGAGATTACTTTTAAAGAATCAATTTCGGTGTCATGGATAGCGTCCTGTACGTTGGCTCTGTCAATGATACATTCATAGATAGTACATTCCGACTGCTTGATGTCCACTCCCAGACCGGAGGAGGCATTAGCTTGCGGGTCGGCGTCTACTACGAGTACCTTTTTTTCGAGTGTAGCAAGCGAAGCTGCGAGATTGATCGTAGTCGTTGTTTTTCCTACACCACCTTTTTGATTAGCCAAAGCAATAATTTTTCCCATATTCTCTAAATTTATTGGCAGCGAAATAAGTGATAAATCCTTAGAGCGCTACGAAAAAAGAGAAACTTTGCAATTTCTGTTGATAAGTCGCCTGTTTTGTTAATAACTGTCGGACGAAACGGTTACAAAACTTCAACAGGTTCATCATCTTCTTTTCTCTTTAACGAGCTTGCAAATATACATATTTATATTGGATATCTATTTCTTTTTTTGCTCGCTTGCAGAAGATTAAGATTTGTAAACGGGTAGAAACAGGGAAGGAAGATACTTTTTCATCTGGAGGAAAGAGGGTTTGGAGGTACGGCTTCTTTTTGTTACTTTTGTGCGAATATTAAAAAGGAAAGGATTGAATATATGGAAAATAAGAAGCCGTTGATACTCGTTTCCAATGACGATGGGGTTATGGCCAAGGGTATTAATGAATTAGTGAGATTTCTTCGTCCTCTTGGGGACATTGTGGTCATGGCTCCTGACTCTCCGCGTTCCGGTAGCGATGTGCGCTGACGGTGACGCAGCCTGTTCATTATCAACTGGTCAAGAAAGAAGTCGGATTAACAGTCTATAAGTGTACGGGAACGCTACCGACTGCATCAAGCTGGCGCGCAATACCGTTCTCGACCGAGAACCGGATCTTGTGGTCGGAGGCATTAATCATGGAGATAATTCGGCAACTAATATGCATTATTCCGGTACTATGGGAGTGGTGGTTGAAGGTTGTCTGAATGGTATTCCTTCTATTGGCTTTTCGCTTTGTAACCATGACATGATGCGGATTTTGAAGCTACGGGACTCTATGTACGCAAGATATCTGCTATGATATTGGAGAAAGGACTTCCTCCTTTAACTTGTTTGAATGTGAACTTCCCGAATACTGCCGATATCAAAGGAATAAGGATTTGTGAACAGGCAAAGGGACGTTGGACCGGGGAATGGACTCCTTGTCCCCGTTTGAATGATACAAATTATTTTTGGTTAACCGGTGAATTTACCGATCATGAACCGGAAAATGAGAAAAACGATCATTGGGCGTTGGTTAACGGCTATGTAGCTATCACCCCGACTACTGTTGACGTGACGGCTTATGGTTTTATGGACGAGCTTAATAAGTGGTTCAATTAAGAACCTTCAACTATCATGAAGTATTATCTGATTGTTGGTGAGGCTTCCGGTGACTTGCACGCTTCCCACTTGATGAGTGCCTTGAAAACGGCAGATCCGCAAGCCGATTTTCGCTTTTTCGGGGGCGACCTAATGGCTGCTGTTGGCGGCAAAATGGTGAAGCATTATAAAGAGCTGGCATATATGGGATTTATTCCTGTATTGCTTCATTTGCGCACTATCTTTGCAAATATGAAACGTTGCAAAGAAGACATTGTTGCTTGGAATCCGGATGTCGTAATTTTGGTGGATTATCCGGGGTTCAACCTTGATATTGCCAAATTTGTTCATGCAAAGACACAAATACCGGTCTACTATTATATATCTCCTAAGATATGGGCATGGAAGGAGTATCGCATCAAGAATATCAAACGTGATGTAGACGAATTGTTCTCTATACTTCCTTTTGAAGTTGAGTTTTTTGAAGGGAAGCATCAGTATCCCATTCACTATGTAGGAAACCCTACCGTGGACGAAGTGGCTGCTTATCAGGAAATGAACCCGAAAGACTTTGCTGCGTTTATTGCAGCAAACCAGTTGGAGAATAAACCGGTTATTGCTTTGCTGGCAGGTAGTCGGAAGCAAGAAATCAAGGATAATTTGCCTGATATGCTGAAAGCTGCTTCTGCTTTCCCGGATTATCAACTGGTATTAGCCGGTGCGCCCGGCATTACCCCGGAATATTATGAAAAGTATGTGGGGCAGGCGAACGTAAAAATTATATTCGGACAGACATACCGCATTTTACAGCATGCAGATGCGGCTTTGGTGACATCGGGAACGGCTACTCTCGAAACAGCTTTGTTTCGTGTTCCTCAGGTGGTTTGCTATCATACTCCGATTGGAAAAGTTATTTCGTTCCTACGACGTCACATTCTGACTGTGAAATATATTTCATTGGTTAATCTGATTGCCGACTGTGAGGTTGTTAAAGAGTTGGTTGCTGATACCATGACGGTAAAGAATATGCAGTGTGAACTGGCTAATCTTCTTGAAAATGAAGTGTATAAGAAGGAAATGCTTACTGGATATGATTATGTGGCGGAACGGTTGGGACCTGCCGGTGCTCCCTGTCATGCAGCTCATGGAATAGTGAAGCTGTTGAAAAAATAACTTTCTTTTTCTGAATAAACGTAAAGCCGATGCAGTAATTGCACGGCTTTTTTATTTATTAAGCAGAAGACTAAAAAAGAAAGGAACAGATATGAAAAAATTTAAGTGGCTTTTAGGTATGTTAGTACTGGCACTAATGCCAATGTTGCAATCATGTGATGATGATGATGGATATTCTATCGGAGATTTCAGTTGGGACTGGGCTACGGTCCGGACTACCGGTGGAGGAGGTTATTATTTGGTAGGTGACCGTTGGGGAATCATCGATCCGGTTGCTACTTCTATACCTTGGTTCAAACCTGTGGATGGTGAACGTGTGGTATCCTTTTTCAATCCTTTGGCTGACATGAGTGATGAAAAGTGTTCAGGTGAAAATGGAAGGTATTCAGGAAGTGTTGACTAAGGAAGTTGAGGAAATGACTGCTGAAAATGAAGAAGAATTTGGAAATGATCCTATTTTGATTTATCAGGGTGATATGTGGCTGGGAGGAAAGTTTCTGAACATTATCTTCCGCCAGAATTTGCCTCGCAGTGAAAAACATCGCATCAGTCTCGTGGAGAATAAGATAGCAACTGAGCCGGGTGAACCCGAAACTCCGGAAACTTTAAGCATCGGTGAAGACGGCTATGTTCATTTGGAGTTACGTTATAATACGTATGATGATGTAACAGACTATTGGGGGTGGGGACGAGTTTCCTATAATTTGGAAAAGTTCTACCCGACACCCAAAGAAGGTGAAACTACGATGAAAGGTTTTAAGGTAACGATTAACTCTGAAGAAAATGGAGAAGGAGTAGTGGTAGTACTTGACTTGGAACATCCGGTCGGTGTGCCGGAGAAAGCTAAAGATGTACATGCTACATCTGTAATCAGATAAATAACCTAACCTATGTAACTGTGTGTAAAAAAGGTCGGGATAATTTTCGCAAAGAAAGTTTCCCAACCTTTATTTTTTATCTCTATTCTGAATATACAGATTTAAACCCAAGTGAGAGCATAAAGATAGACTACTGCTGCCGGTATAGCCATTAATGAACTGTCGAACCGATCAAGCATGCCTCCGTGTCCCGGAAGAATTGTACCGGAATCTTTTACGTGAAGTTGGCGTTTTAGCAATGATTCTGTCAAGTCACCCCAAGTTCCGAACACTACAACTACCAGCGCCAATCCTGCCCATTGCCACATCGACATGAACGGAAAATAATGTGCCAGTATAAAGGAAGAACCAATAGCAACGATACCTCCGCCGATAGAGCCTTCCCACGATTTCTTAGGAGAAATACGTTCGAACAAACGATGCTTTCCGATCAGCGAACCGATGCAATATGCACCTGTGTCACTCAACCAAAGGAAGATGAAGATAGATAACGGCAAAATCGGGTTGTAGCTAACACTGCTGTATTCCGAACTGGGATCATTGTGGAAAGCAAGTACGTTCAGTAGTGCGAATGGCAGACCGATGTATAGCTGGCTAAGCATAGAATATGCCCAGTTCAGCACCGGATTTTCCTTTTTCAGGTATAACTCGCTAATCATTAAGTAGAGCAGTAGCAGTACGTAAGGAATAAAGATCTTGGAATCAGCTGCATCAATACAGAAGCCCATTACTGCAAGGAAGAGATAAGCTCCTCCCAGCATGATAATCGTTTTATTTACGTTTACTCCGTCAGCACGCATATTTACTAGTTGTCCAAACTCATAAATAGTCAAGGCGCTAATGATTATGAACAGTATACCGAAACTGAATGATGTGTAAAGGATGCATCCCACCAGAATGGCGACGAAAAGCACACCTGTAATAGCCCGTTTGATAAAATTGCTAGCCAAAATATTTGCGTTTTAAGTTGTTTTCTTTCCACCTTCCGCCGAGATCACCTTTTTTTCTATGGAAACTTTACCTTCCACGGTAATCTTAGCTTCGGTTGCCTCTTTCTCCTCTGTAGAGTTTTCAGCTTCTTCTTCCTTGATTTCTTTCTCCTTCTCTTTTACCTCTTCGGCCAGTCTCTTTTCCGCTTCGGCAGCTTCCTGACTTTCTTTGGCAGCCATGATTTCTTCTGAGCGGGAAGCCCAAGGGCGTTTTCCAAAGATACGTTCAACATCTTCGGCAAAGATTACTTCCTTATCAATTAGTAATTGAGCGAGCTGGTTGTGTCCTTCCCGATGTTCGGACAGAATTTTTTTTGCACGTTCATATTGCTCATTCACCATATTTTTGACTTCCGTATCAATCAGTTCGGCTGTCTTTTCACTATATGGACGATTGAAAGAATATTCTTCATTGTTATAATAGCATAAGTTAGGCAGTTTGTCGCTCATACCTAAATAAGCTATCATTCCGTATGCTTGTTTGGTGACTCTTTCCAAGTCGTTCATAGCACCTGTGGAGATACGATTGAGAAATAAATCTTCGGCAGCGCGTCTCCTAGAGTGGCACACATTTCATCGAGCATTTGCTCTTTAGTTGTGATCTGGCGTTCCTCCGGCAAATACCAGGCAGCACCCAATGCACGTCCGCGAGGAACAATTGTCACTTTAATCAACGGGTTTGCATATTCCAGCAGCCAGGAGATCGAAGCGTGTCCCGCTTCATGCAGAGCGATAGAACGTCTTTCTGCTTCTGTTGTAATCTTTGTCTTCTTTTCCAAACCGCCGATGATGCGGTCTACGGCGTCGAGGAAGTCTTGTTTTCCAACGAACTTCTTGCCGTGACGGGCTGCAATCAGGGCCGCTTCATTACAAACATTGGCAATGTCCGCACCGGAGAACCCCGGAGTTTGGCGGGCAAGAAGGTCCACATCTACAGTATCATCTATCTTGATCGGGCGCAAATGCACACCGAATACTTCTTTACGTTCATTCAGGTCGGGCAAGTCTACATGTATCTGACGGTCAAACGTCCGGCACGGAGTAAAGCCTTGTCGAGTACATCTACACGGTTGGTCGCGGCAGGATGATTACACCACTATTGGAACCGAAACCGTCCATTTCAGTCAATAACTGGTTCAATGTATTCTCGCGTTCGTCATTTCCTCCCATTGCAGGATTCTTGCCACGGGCACGTCCAACGGCGTCAATCTCGTCAATAAATACGATACAAGGAGCTTTCTCTTTGGCTTGCTTAAACAAGTCGCGGACACGGGAAGCACCTACGCGACAAACATTTCCACAAAGTCAGAACCTGCCAGCGAGAAGAAAGGTACATTAGCTTCACCGGCCACAGCTTTGGCGAGTAATGTTTTACCGGTCCCCGGAGGGCCTACCAGTAATGCTCCCTTAGGAATTTTACCTCCCAAGTCTGTATATTTTTGAGGTTCTTTCAAGAACTCCACAATTTCTTCTACTTCCTGTTTGGCTTCCGCCAGGCCGGCTACATCTTTGAATGTAATCTTGATCGCCCCTCCTTTTTCGAAAAGTTGGGCTTTTGATTTACCTACATTAAACACACCGCCAGGACCTCCACTGCCACCGCCACTCATACGGCGCATGAAGAATATCCATAAAGCAATCAGCAGCACAAGCGGCAGGACCTGAATCAGGATAGCAGGGAATATATCTGATTTAGGCGGATAATCCGAGGTCCCGTCAAAATGACCGGCTTCTTTTTCTGCCTGCAAAAATTCTTCCAGTTTGTCAGTAGACGGCGCCCTACTTGTGATGATCGGGTTGCGCCCTACTTTGGTAGAGTCCGCTCCGAATACGGCACCTACGGAATTAGGTTTGAGATAAGCCTCAATCGACTTGTCCTCATATCCCAGCACTTTGCTGACATAACCGTTTTTAACGTAATCCTGAAATTCGCTGTATGTGACAGCTTTGTTTCCGGCTCCCCTTGAATCACTGCCCCACCAGAGGCCGAGAAGCATAAGGGCAATAATCATATACATCCAGTTCAAGTTGAACTTGGGCATATTAACCTTGTTGTTAGGTTTATTGCTATTGTTTTTGTTGCTACTATTATTGTCCATAATCGTTGATTAGTCTAAATCGGGGATTTGAATAAGTTTGGCATCTGCCCAAAGGTGTTCCAGATTATAAAAGGCTCTTGTTTCCGGTAGAAAAACATGTACCAGTACGTCCGCATAGTCCATAGCTACCCATTCTGCATTTCGAAGTCCGTCAACGGCAAAAGGTTTGCTGTCCGCACCTTTACGGGTAAATTCTTTGATAGAATCTACGATAGCACCAACCTGACTGGGAGAATTTCCCTGACAAATAACGAAGTATTTACAGATAGTATCTTCTATATTGGTTAAATCGGCAATAATGATGTTTTTACCTTTTTTCTCTTGAATTCCCTCTTTTATTTTTTCAATTAATACTTTAGTATCGTTCATTCTTTTAATTGAGATTAATAATTCATGTTCTCTTTTGGTTTATAACAAAAAAAAGGCTTCCCCTTTGTTTCTGATTATAAACGTGATATTTTGACAAATATACGCTGATTTATTGGATACAAGTAAGTATCACTTAATTTTGTGTTTTAGTGAGATGCTTTATTGAAAGTATTGGGATGTCAAAATAGTGAAA
>ENA-OQCK01000734-OQCK01000734.1-human-gut-metagenome-genome-assembly--contig:-NODE-734-length-15556-cov-1.776201_pt1 | contig 15556 bp, 17 predicted proteins | sample MGYA00242498_ERZ504578 | MGnify/ENA primary metagenome ERZ504578 (study PRJEB26092, sample SAMD00036229) | human gut metagenome | host: Homo sapiens | study: EMG produced TPA metagenomics assembly of...
CCAAAAGAGGCTAATCAGCATAAGAGTTAGGGAAGAAAAGTTCTCCGGCATCAATGCTTTGTCAGCCTGTTTATCAGGTATTGCTTCGGAATGTATCTCTTTGGCAGACAGGTTCATTTTTGCAATCGGTATTATTACTATTTCAAATTTAGAATTCGGAATGCAAAGTTCTGATATATGAGAGGTCTTGTAAATACCGATCAGTAGGTATAATGAAAAAAAACTACCTATTTTTAGGTAGGAATGTAAAAAGAGGAATGATTTATTTGCCGGAAAGGATCGTAATGAGGAGCGATATCCCTGCCAACAAGATTCCGATACCTGTAACGCCGGTCCATTCGGCGCCTGCCAGGCAAATCCTGTAAGAAATGTTCCTAAGGAACCACCTACAAAATAAGTGGTCATAAATAATGTATTGACTCGGTTCGGTGCTGTCGGGCACAAGCCGAATATGCTGGATTGGTTGCTTAGCTGAATACATTGCATGCCGATATCGATAATGATGATGCCAGAAATAATGCCGACATACGAATCCGCAGAAATAAAGCAGTAACCAGGAGAAAAGTAATCAGGCCGCTACCGATAAAATTAAAACGACGTACCCCTACTTGCTTGACATATTTTCCAACAAAGGAAGCCGATAAAGCACCGGCTATCCCACAAAGTCCCAACATCCCGACTACATCGCTTCCTGCAAAAAAAGGAGCTTGCCCCATTTTAAATGCCAGGCAAGACCATAACGTCAGAAATGAACCGAAAGCAAATCCGGCACGAAGCGAATAGATGCGTAAAAGAGGATATTCTTTTAGTAGCGAGAGAAGCGATTTCATAAGTTCGCTGTATTTTCCTTTAAATGTCGGTCGTATTTCCGGTAATACCCGTGTTGTGACGATGGCACAGACAACCATCAAGCCTGTTGCAATAAAGTACATCTCCCGCCATCCGAATATTTCTCCTACGATTCCGCTGATTACCCGCGAGGCCAGTATTCCTGTTAACAGGCCGGAGACAACCAGCCCGACATTCCGCCCTTTGTTTTCTGGTTTTGAATATAATGCGGCTATCGGTATGAAAATCTGTGGCATTACCGAACAGATACCGGTAAAGAGGGAAGCGGTCAGGACTATGTGGATACTCGGCGCTAATGCTATGCTTAGTAGAGAAATGATCAGGATGGAAAAGTTTATGATGATGATCTTCTTCCGTTGGAACATGTCTCCAAGCGGAATCACGAACAATAGCCCCATCGCGTAGCCGATCTGCGTAACCATTGCGATCAGGTTCGTAATAACTTCAGATACGTGGAGGTCCTGACGTATCATATTCAAAAGCGGTTGGTTATAATAGAGGTTCGCCACCGTTATTCCGGCAACAATCGAGAGTGTCCAAAGGATAGAGGCAGGCAATCCTCCATTTTCTTTCAATGTCTGTTTCATATTCCGCTTTTTGAACGGCAAAAATACATCAAATTTTTTTATCTAGACATTCTTGACAAGGACTGTAAACAGGCTTTCATAAACCATCGTTCGGAAAGTGTGTATTTTCCGCTATGGAGATATACTGTCGTATTCCGGCTTATTGTAAATAAAAGATTATTTACATTTGAGTAGTTTGCAGGTGAAGATGTCCGGAAATCTCCTTGTAGATAGCAAAACGTTTTTTCCCCCCTGTGACGACCGTCTTCATGGTGACAAAGTTCCTCGTCATAGCCATGAAGGCGGTCATCATATCCCTTGATCTCGGCAACTCACGACAACGAGGATGGTCGTCGTTGGAAAATACTGCGTACCTCACGTCGGAAAAGCAGGAAAAAGCTTTTGAGGTGAATCGGATGTGAATAGACTTCGTTTGGAAATATTCGATCCTCCGGAAGTTGAGGTTTTTCATATTGTCGTTGTTTTGCTGTTTGGAATGACAAAACGGAACCGGAATACCAATGAGTTGCCGACCTTATGCTTTTGTCGTTGCCGGAAAACGGCAAAACAGTGCAGGGGGGCAAATTGAAATGAGCGTGAGAATTTCAGGGGAAATAGGAAAAAGACAAAAAAGGCTTATTGTAGTCTATTCTTGTCATATCCTCCTTTTGTTAAATATCGTTTTATAAATTTTGTTCCCAACCAACATCCTGTCAAACAGACAAAAGCACTGCCAAGACAGAGAACCCAGAGACTGATGGTCCATAGCATCGGTCTTTCCAGTAGCCACTGAATATTCAGGTAATGGATACCGCTGAATAGCCATTTTTTTGCCATCTTGTTTTTATTCAGGTAACGGATATAGCCTGTTTCTGGACTGATGTAATAGCGGCTTGAGATGTCGTCGTCGATTACGATCTATAGACGGGGAGAGGTAAACTCTCTGTTCGAGAAAGATAATAGTTGTCGTATGTGTCGAGCAATGAAATCTGAAAATTGACATTTTTCCCATGTACTTCCTGTATTCCTTCGATAATAGTCTGTTCTGGGATAAACAATTTTTTGATTTTCGGGGTGGAAGCATCGATCTGTAATTCGCGGTTTCCGACGATGACAGTATAAACAGGGATATTACGGAAATGTGTCCAAGAGACTTCTTTCAAATCCGGATAGGCTGTTTTCAGTTGGCGGTAATCCAGCTCGTAAGTGTCAATCGGAAGAGGTTTCTTTCCCCACATTCGAGAAGAATTGAAGATATAATTTCCGTTTGTGTTGATGAGCCATTGCGGGATGCGTTGCATTGAAATCATTCCGCTAATACCCCAAGCGATAAGGAATAAGCCAAACAAAAGTCCGGTTATATGATGTAGGCGATACCAGCGTTTGCGATAAGGAATTTCCCATTTTTTTTTCTGTTTATGGCGTTTCAGCAGGACGTATATGCCGACAAATGCCCCGGTAAGAGATGTGATAAAGCAAAGCAGGCCTCCGATTGTGATGCTTGTGTCCCACAGGTCCAGATTTTTTCGGATGAAAGGCAGGTAAAATTTATGGGGAATGGCGCCTAACCATGCCCAAAGGCGCTGGCTTTTATCTGTTAATTGCTGTACTTCTCCTGTCTTTCCGGAGATAAATAGTTCATGTTTTTCCGGATCATCGAAATAGAATTTGTAGATCGGCATTGCCTATCGTAACGTGAGTAAAGAATCCATTGCACTCTTTCGTGCAAGGTGTCGACTTTGATGACAGGTGCATTCACCCATTTTAGGGCTGTTTCTTCCAGAAAGGAAAAGGTTATCGGTTTGACTGCCACTGTTGTATCATTACAGCAATATGTAAAACAACTGTCTGCTGTTGTAACGGTTGCCAGCGTTTGTCCTTGAGACTGCCGGATATGCAGTTGTTTTATGTTTTCACCGGCTTTCTGTTTGATGGATTGGATGTCGGGTAATAAAGAAGGGAGTATTTCTTTCTTTTCGTATAATTGTTCATCTGTTAAGCGGGGATAAGGGTGATAAATTAATATTAACCCGGTGACGAACCACATCAGGAAAAAGCCTGCGATGATACAGCCTGTGATCCGATGTATACTAAATAAGTAATTTACTCCCTTCTTCATTGTGATCATTCTTTATCTGCGTTATCGATCAATACAATACGATCAAACCCATAGCCTTCTGCAATAGTCAAGCCTTTTTCTGTTTTACCTGTTTTGATATCGTAGATATATACACAAGGTTCTGATGTTTTCGGATTGACTCCAATATAAACTTTATTGGTTGTAACAAGAGAACGCTGTGAGAATGTTCCGCTGCTGTAAGGCAGTTTCTCACCGTTATAAGTGAATTCTTCTTTTTGGTCGGTTGTTAGATCCAAGAGAGCATAATAGCCATTGTAGTCGTCTCCCCAGCCTGCATAGAGTGCATTGTTTGAACTGGTTCCCGTATGTTGTGGGTCTTGGATATATAATATAGCTTTGTTATTTCCTACATAATCAACTGTTACCAATTTGCCTGTATAGTTTTTGTAACCTTCATAGCTCTTGTCAAAATCCAATTCACCTTTCTTGATACGTAATAGACGTCCATACTGACAAGTCGATTTTTCGGAATCGGGGATTCTGCTGTTACAAGCTAAATATAGGTTTTCCTCATCATCGAAGAACATTTTATTTTGTAACAATTCTCCATATGCAGTACCGGCCATTTGCTCAGCTCGATCTTCTTTTACTTCTTTTTCCACAGTCATGTCATCTGCATTAATAAAGGCTGCGTAAAAATTTGTAGTTTCTTTTTTGTGCTGGAAGAAATAGATAATTTTATTATCTGATTTTCTATAGCGAGCCAAACCGGATGTACTGAATTTATCTCCTTCCGGTATTTCAAGATTAAGTTCTCCTTCACTTAAAATGGTCATGTTTTCTGCGTTGAGCTTGGTCCAGATCACTTTGTTGGCAGAACCGTTAGCAGCAATAATTACCAAAGTATTGTCATCTATCCAAGCATGTGTGTATCGACGATCTTTGAATGTGTTTTTTACGAAGGGTTGTTCTTTTATTACATTCAGTTTGTTTCCTACTATTTGATATTTGGCAAAGCGATCGGTGGAAACTGGTACTTGATAGTAATATTTCCCTTTATAGATCGTCTCTTCGTTAATCGTTGCGGTGACATCGGCTCCATCGTTTTTGAAGTTAATAGTCGGTTGCGTTGTCAAGGAATCGACTCCTTTTACCAGAATGGCATCACTTGACCCATACCTCCGGTTCCTCCTACTGTAACCCATATATCAAATGAGTAGTTGAAGACTCCTCCGGAACGTCTGGAATCTCTGGCATATCCGGATCATCCGAACAAGCATTAAAAGAAAGTGTAAACAATGTTGCGGCGAATGCGCAAGCTAATAATTGAAACTTTTTCATTTATTTGAATATTTAATTAATGAATAATCTGAATTTGCAGAAGAAAGAACGTCCCGGTTTCTGGAGCTATAATTGTCATATATGTTAGAGTCGAAGAGGTTGTTACATTCGAATGAGAGATTATATCTTTCCTTTGCCCAAGAGTAGGAGACAGTTGCAGTGTGCAAATGCTGTGTCGGAATCTTAGATTTGCTGTCCAAAGCTCCGTAGCCCTCCCATGTCAGAAAAAACCAATGGACATATTGGTAATTGTAACTTAGCCTCAATTTACTATTTTTTTTGAATAGATCGGACAGTGTGTAATTCAGCTCAGCGTTACTGAAAAGCCACGGTCGATTCGGCACTTTGTTCTTGTAGGAGATGGAGGGCTTGCCATCTGACTTATATTTTTTCTGATCGCGTGCATCCTGATAACTGCAATTGACAATTGCCTGCAGGTGATCGCTCCAAGTATAACGGACTTCTCCTTCTATCCCCTTGATCTTTACACTGGATACGTTTTCATATTGCATCATCCTTCCGATTCGGAGATCACAGCGTGGATGTAGTTGTCTACATTCCGGTAAAAGCCATTTGCTTCGTAATACAAAAGGTGGCTGGGGGCCAATCGGATGCTACCATAAGTTCCCACGTTATAGTTATTGCTACTTTCTGGTTTCAATTTGATGTTTGGATAAATGGTCGTTCCATTCCCTAACAATTCTCTGGAAAGTGGCAGGCGTACACTATGTTCAAAGGATATTTTCAAAGCTAACTTTTCCCAAAAAGAATAGCGGGAGCCCAATCCGTATCCGATATGATTTTTAGTGAAGAAGCCGGTACTCCATCGGAACCTGTTATCCAGGACAAATCCTGTTGTCCGATTTCCAAATGGTTGATATAATCTTTAAAGAAGAACGTATTATCCATCTTTCCCTCAAAGAAAAATTGGTTATAGACAACCCTAAAATATGTTTTGCCAGTACGTCATTTGAAGGTTCGAATTCTGTGTCGATTTCATCATAGCGATCGTTCCCCGTACGATTCAACAGGTAATTCAAATTGAAAGAATGATGATCATTCAGTCTGTAATCGATATTAGTCCGGACGATTGTTAGCGGGCGTTTGTAGTGACGGAGGGAGCGGTCGCGACCGGTAATTTCATTACGAGGGCTTTCTATATACGTCCCGTCCCAATTGTATTTGCGGAATGCCGTATCGATGGTTAACGACTGGTCCCACGTATGTGAGACGGAAGCATTCAACTGTAGATCTTTTATAAGGAAATCATGTTTCAAGTAACGGCCCGATACATTCCATGCATCAGTCTGTCGTTCTGCCATTCCGTACACTTTGCTTTGTATGGAACCGGTCTGTAGTTCTTTGTCTACTTTGGAATAAGATGCGGAAATGAAGAAAGCATCCGTCCATGATTTGTTGACGAAACCGATTTCAAGTTGTCCCAACAAAGAAAAATAATCATCGTGAAAGCGCTTTCGGTTGGCTAATACATATTTACGGTTGTCTTCATCCCAGACTTCGACTCCTTTCATTGTATAGTCGTTTTTAGAATAATTGACTCCGATAGTAGGTCTGAAGACAGATCTGTTTTAGGGTCTACAAATTGTCCGTTTATATCTATTTTATGGGTATGAAAAGACCCGATACCGTAAGAGGCATCCAAATAGTTTTTCTTTTCCTGGTTGGTGATGATGTTAATAGCCCCTCCGAGAGCGTCGGCACCGAGGTTTGCGGGAACTACACCTTTGTATATTTCGATTCGATCGATGATATTGACAGGTAGATTTGCGAGATTAATGCCGCTACCTTTTGTCGAAAGCGGCATCCCGTCTATAAAATATCGGACAGAGTTGCCGGACATCCCGTTTATGGATAGTTCAAAATCGGAGCCGACACCACCTTCTTCCCTTATTTTGATACCGGTAGTCCTGTTTACCATCGTATTGAGATTGTTCAGTGAGTTGACCAACGGTTTTATATCGACCGCATTGACAGTGAGAGCCCCTTCTTTAACTTTCTGGGTGTTGCTTTTTCCGTACACTTCCACCGAATTCAGGTTGACGGAACTTTCTTCCAGTTGGAAGTCGAGGGTTTTGTTGTGGTGGAGGTCGAGTGAGATTTTGATCGTTTGGTATCCTAAAGAGGAGACGACGAACGTGTGTTTGCCGGGGGATACTTGCAGGGAATAACGTCCGCTGTCATCCGTATAAGTGCCGAAGGTTGTGTTTTCGACGGCGATCGTTACCAACGACAGGGGAGTGCCTTGCTGGTCGGTGACTTTTCCGGAGAGCGTAATTTTGTTTTGTGCCGTCAGGTTCAGTTGCGACAGGCAGACAAGCAAAAAATACATGTACAAAGACTTTCATTTTAATCCTTGATATAGCGTTCATGACTTGCTTAAGGAAATACATACAAGGAGAAATGATTTCTTTATTAAGAGGATAAAGAATGACTTGACTCGATGTTTTGTAGCTTTATTTCCCGAAAGCATTAAAACTATGTTTGTTCTTGGCAGGTCTTCTGACTTATTCCGTCTTTGAATGCCTTCCCATCCGGTGACGGACAGTGGCTTGCAGCGTATTCAAAGATTTGGAGAGGAACTTACAGCAGCGGGTCTGTTCAGGATTTGCACCTGATTCCCTTTTCATCACGCTCCCGTAGCGATTGGGGGTCGTGAAACCAAAACTGGGGCAAAGGTAAGAAAAAAGTCTATCCGCACAAAAAGCGGATTAAAAAACAAATTCATTATTTTGGCGTCGGATTCGTCAGACTCCGTGAAAGAATAACAGAATATGGAACGATTAATAATGAAGTGACTATGTTGGAAAAAGGATTGAAACATACCAGCCGGACTGTCATACTGCCGGATAATTTCGCATTGGCGATGGGGTCGGGAGATCTGCCCGTATTGGCAACGCCGGCTTGGTGGCATTGATGGAAAATGCGGCGATGTTGGCTGTTGCGGCTGAACTCCCAGAAGGGGCGACCACTGTCGGTGTTAAAATGGACATGACGCATGTTCGTCCTTCCGGTGGAGGTGAGGAAGTGTATGCGGAAGCAACACTGGTCGAGGTGGAAGGACGGAAGTTAACCTTCTCGCTGGTCGCCAGGGACTCGGTGGATGTGATCGGCGAAGGCACGCATATCCGTTATATAGTTGACAGAACGAAATTTTTGTCGAAACTGAAAGGCTAGCCATCACTCTGCTTGCTATGAAGAAAGGAATATGAAGTTACCTATTAGTAGGTATTCCCGGTCTGCTAAATAGTCATTTATGGTGATTTCATATTTCTTTTTCACCCTCTATCTTTGCCTCACTTTAAAATAGCAAACAAATGAGAATAGAAAAGATTACAGGACGTGAAATCCTCGACTCGAGAGGAAATCCTACTGTTGAGGTAGATGTATGGTTGGAATCAGGTGTAATGGGGCGTGCTTCCGTTCCGTCGGGTGCTTCGACCGGAGAACACGAGGCGCTGGAACTGCGCGATGGCGATAAGAATCGCTATGGAGGCAAAGGCGTGCAGAAAGCAGTTGAAAACGTCAATAAGACGATTGCTCCGACCTTGGTGGGAATGTCGGCTTTGAACCAGCGGGCCATTGACCATGCAATGTTGAAACTCGATGGGACCAAAACCAAATCCAACTTAGGAGCCAATGCGATCCTGGGTGTTTCTCTTGCCGTGGCAAAGGCGGCAGCTAACTATCTGGATATCCCGTTGTATCGGTATATTGGGGGCACGAATACCTATGTAATGCCTGTACCGATGATGAATATCATCAATGGGGGTTCTCACAGCGATGCTCCGATCGCTTTCCAGGAATTTATGATTCGTCCGGTTGGCGCTTCTTCTTTCAAGGAGGGCCTACGGATGGGAGCGGAAGTGTTCCATGCGTTGAAAAAGGTATTGAAAGATCGTGGTTTGAGCACGGCTGTAGGCGATGAGGGCGGCTTCGCACCGAACCTGGAAGGAACGGAAGACGCGTTGAACTCGATCATCGCTGCTATCAAAGCCGCAGGTTATGTGCCCGGACAGGATGTGAAAATCGGTATGGATTGTGCTTCTTCTGAATTTTATGTAAACGGTGTTTACGACTATACCAAATTTGAAGGTGTGAAAGGCATTAAACGTACGGCTGACGAACAGATTGCATATCTGGAGAAGCTGATCGACGAATATCCGATCGATTCTATCGAAGACGGTATGAGCGAAAACGACTGGGAAGGCTGGAAGAAGTTGACAGAGCGGATCGCAACCGCTGCCAGTTGGTGGGCGACGACCTGTTTGTTACAAATGTGGACTTCCTCTCCAAAGGAATTCAGGATGGTTGCGCAAACTCTATCCTGATCAAGGTGAACCAGATCGGTTCGCTGACGGAAACACTCGATGCGATTGAAATGGCGCATCGCCACGGCTATACGACCGTGACCTCCCACCGTTCCGGAGAAACGGAAGATGCTACGATTGCCGATATTGCCGTTGCCACCAACAGCGGACAGATCAAGACTGGTTCTTTGAGTCGTTCCGATCGTATGGCTAAGTATAACCAGTTACTTCGTATCGAAGAGGAACTGGGTGATCTGGCGGTTTATGGATATAAAAGAATAAAATAATCAGATATAATCATAATTGCTAATTTGCATAGACAACGAAACTAAAATCAGAAAAAGGCTTCTCGCGATGAGAGGCCTTTTTTATTGGTAAATTAAGCGGATTGGTTGAATGTGATCTGACAAAGACTGTAGCCGGCAACTCGATCCTGAAAATGACAATATGTAGGTAATATGGAGGCCTGTTTTTACCTGTAAATAGGGATTGGGTATTATCGTCGAATTTGCGAACTTTGTCATTTGAATGGTTGTTATATCGTATAGTTCGCGATAAATGGATAGATTAAGGAAATATTTAAGGATTGCGCTCCCGTTACTTTTCATATCGTATCTGGGATGTCTGATAGCCTTTACCCACGTTCATATAGTGAATGGGGTGACGATCGTCCATTCCCATCCTTATCAGAAAAATGACGACGGGACTCCCAAGAAAGAGCATAACTACGCCGAGTTCCAGTTGTTACACCAACTTTCGACTATTCAAATCAGCGGTGCTGCTTTTGCACAAGTGCTGATTGCAGCGTTTATTGCAACGTTTTGTGTTGTATCCACTCGTCCGATCTACCGGATCACCTTCGTCCCGTTCTGGGGAAGGTTTCGCTTCGTGCACCACCGTTTGTCTTTTTAAATAATTAATGACGGTATGTCGAAAATGTCTTGTCCCCGCGCTTCGCGGTGGGGTGTAAAAAACATGCCTTATCAATCGGATGTTTTTACGGCCGGCTTTTATGTGATCTCGCATCAAATGTGGGAACAAGGCAGTTTTGTATACCTATACACTTTCTATATTATTAATTTTTAAAAGACATTTCAATGAACAAAATTTATATACTTTTCCTATGCCTTTGCTGTGCCGTTTCGGCAATGATGGCAGACACCTATAACAACGAAAAAGAAGTGATGAACCCTACGGATGCCAATATTTTCGGGCATGTCGTGGATAAGGCGACCGGTGAACATTTGCCGGGAATAACGATTATCCTGAAAGGAACGACAATCGGCACGGCGACTGATGACTCTGGACATTATATGTTGAAAAATCTTCCCGAAGGAGAGTTCATGATCGAAGTCTCCTTTATCGGCTTCAAGACGGTTACGAAAAAAATAACGACCAGAAAAGGGAAGACGCAGGAACTGAATTTCGAGCTTGAAGAAGATTTGATCTCGCTCGAGGGTGTAGTCGTCTCTGCCAACCGCAACGAAACAAAACGCCGCTTGGCGCCTACCCTGGTGAAGGTACTCAGCCCGACCTTATTCGAAAAGACCAACTCCACGACATTGGCGCAGGGACTGGTTTTCCAACCGGGCGTCCGGGTCGAGAACGATTGCCAGAACTGCGGCTACTCGCAAGTCCGCATCAATGGTATGGAGGGGAAATATACACAGATATTGATCGATTCTCGTCCTATCTTTTCCGCACTGGCTGGTGTGTACGGACTGGAACAAATCCCGGCCAATATGATCGAGCGGGTCGAAGTGATACGGGGAGGAGGTCTGCTTTGTTCGGTTCGTCGGCTATCGCCGGAACAATCAATATCATAACGAAAGAGCCCATCCGCAATTCCGGTTCCTTCGGACATACGATCTCCAACTTGGACGGCTCCGGTGCGTATGATAACAATACGACTCTTAATCTCTCGTGGGTATCTTCGGACAATAAAATGGGTGCTTACATATATGGGCAAAACCGTTATCGTTCGGCCTGGGATTCGAATGGAGACGGCTTTTCCGAGCTTCCAAAGCTGAAAAACCAGACGATCGGTTTCAACGGCTTTTATAAGACCGGCGCCTACTCCAAATTGAATATCGAATACCACCATATGGAAGAGTTTCGCCGGGGTGGCCAAGTGGGATGAAACTGCCGCCGCATATCGCCGAAGACCCCGAACTCAACGGGATGGGGGAGGCCGGGCTTGTCGAACAGTTGCAACATTCGATCAATACGGGAAGCCTGAAGTTTAATGTCTTTACTCCGAACCAGAAACATAACCTCAGCCTCTACGCCTCCGGACAGCATATCCACCGCGACAGCTATTACAGCGCGTATGGCCGGACGACGGATTTCACAGGCGTGATGGGAGTGCAGTATCTCTACAGTTTTGACAAATGCCTCTTCATGCCTGCCGATCTGACGGGGGTATCGAGTTTAGCCACGATGATCTGGACGATCGTGCCACCGATAGATTGAAATACCGGGATGCTGCACTAAAGGAAGATCCGACGGCTACCGGACAGCATTTGCAGGAACTGATCGAAAAATATACGCCGGCATCCTTGCACCAGATCATAAACGTGTGGAGCGCCTATGCACAGAACGAGTGGAAAAATGATAAATGGAGCTTCCTGATCGGTGGGCGTATCGATAAGAACAGCATCATGGGTAAGGCTATTTTCAGTCCTCGTGCCAATGTGCGCTATAACCCGACAGCCGACATCAATCTCCGGTTGAGCTATGCCGAAGGGTTCCGTGCCCCGCAGGCCTTTGACGAAGATTTGCATATCAGTAATGTCGGAGGTGCGCGCGTCTCGATCGTGCGGGACCCGAACCTGAAGGAAGAGCGTTCGCGGAGTGTGAATGGGTCTGTCGACTGGTATCATTATTTTGGAGACTTCCAGGTGAATATGTTGTTGGAAGGATTCTACACGAAACTGAGTGATCCGTTTGTCTTGTCGGCTCCTGTAGAATCGGAAAACGGTTCGCTGGTGCAGACTCGCAGCAACGGTTCGGGGGCTAAGGTGTACGGCTCTACACTGGAGGGAAAGATTGCCTGGCGGAATAAAGTACAGATACAGGCTGGTATAACGGTACAACGGAGTGTATATGACGAACCGGAGGAATGGAGCGCGGATAAAGAACATCTGACGGATACGGAGCGGCACAGCGATAAGATTTTGCGTACCCCGAACCTGTATGGTTATTTCACGGCATCCTATACACCGGTAAAATCGTTTACGATAGCGTTTAACGGTAATTATACCGGGCGGATGTATGTCCTCATCTGATGTCCGAAGTGAACGGGACAGCGGATGTTCTGGTGAAGAGTCCGGATTTCTTTGAACTGGGAGCCAAGTTGAGCTATGATTTCAAGTTGACGGCAGCCATGACCTTGCAACTTAACTTAGGCATCCAGAACCTGTTCGATTCTTATCAAAACGATTTCGACAAAGGAGCAACTCGCGACTCCGGCTATATTTATGGTCCGGGAACTCCCCGCACCTACTACGCGGGGGCCAAGTTCAGTTTTTGACGGGATGAATGGTAGATGACAATTGTTTTGTATGACCATGTCATCCCGTAGGGGCAGGGCTCTGCTCTGCCCATTGAATCCGGACATTTTCATTGGGCGGAGTAGAACCCCGCCCCTACGGGGCACCATTGTTTTATTCCACCCCGTCTTTTTTCAAACTTCGATCCAGGCGTCTATACGTACCGGAGTCTGGTCGTCTTCGTTCATTTCATCCAGGGCGAGACCGACGAATTTGCCATCGACGACAGCGGTCGAATCGTCGTAGGTGTAGCTGGAAGTATCCATGCTGCCGACGAATTTGCAGCCCGTGGCTTTCAGGTCGTTGTAGATTGTCCCGATTGCGTCGCAGAAAGTATCACTGAAAGAAGAAGAATCGCCGCAGCCGAACAGCCCGACCAGCTTCCCGGATAAATCCAGTTTCTTGATTTTTGGGAGGAAATCATACCAGTCGTCCTGAAGATCGCCCGCTCCCCAGGTGGAACTGCCCAGCAGCAACACTTCATAAGAAGCGAAATCGGCAGGTGATGCCTGGCCGACATCGTGAATATCCGCTGATTTGACGCCCAATTTTTCCGCAATCTGTTTCGCAACACTTTCGGTTGTCCCGTTCGACGAACCGTAAAAGATTCCTATAGTCTTCATTATTAATTTGTTTTTAATTGATAACGAGGACAAATATCCATCATTCCGCCTCGCCGTACAATACCTATAAAAATGTATTTTATAGGCTACCCGTACCTGTTTGAGGGGATTTCCGGCTTTTTCCCTATCTTTGCCGCCAATTAAGCAGTATCTGGAAAATCATGAAGTTTTCCGCCATGAATGCATGCTTCGCCTAAAGAATTAAATCTCTTATTAATATAATAACTAAGCAAAAAAATGAAACGTATAGTTTTTTTGGATTATGTACGCGTGTTCGCATGCTTCCTTGTCATGGTCGTCCACGCCAGTGAAAACTTTTACGGAGCCCCCGGTTCGACGGACATGGTGGGACCACAAGCCTTTCTGGCAAATGAGGCAGACCGGCTATGGGTGTCTATGTACGACGGGTTTTCGCGTATGGCTGTACCGTTGTTTATAATAGTCTCCGCTTTTCTTCTTGCACCGATGAAGGAAGGGCTGACCATGTGGCAATTCTACCGTCGGCGTAGCACCCGCATCCTGCCGCCGTTTTTCATATTCATGATACTCTACAGTACCTTGCCGATGTTGTGGGGGCAGATTGATGGAGCGACCTCGATCAAAGACCTGTCGCGGATATTTCTGAACTTCCCGACGCTGGCGGGCACTTATGTTCATGTTTCCTTTAATCAGCATTTATCTGTTCATCCCTATTGTCTCGCCCTGGTTGAGCAAGGCAACGGCCAAAGAAGAACGTTTCTTTATCGGACTGTTCCTACTGTCGACCTGTATGCCTTACCTGAACCGTTGGTTCGGGGAAGTGTGGGGACAGTGCTTTTGGAACGAATATCATATGTTGTGGTATTTTTCCGGTTACTTAGGCTATCTCGTGCTTGCACATTATATACATGTCCATCTGACCTGGAATCGCTCCAAACGTTTCATTGTCGGAACCACTTTGATGCTTGTTGGTGCGGCTTTGACCATCTATTCGTTCTATGTTCAGGCCATACCCGGAGAGATTCTTTCCACGCCCGTACTGGAAATAGGTGGGCTTTCTGTACCATCAATTGTGTGCTTCTCACGGCAGGTACGTTCTTGATGTTCAGTTGTATTGAACTTTCCGAAACTCCACGCTTCGTGTTGGAACTCTCTAAACTCAGCTATGGGATGTATCTGATGCATATCTTTTGGCTCGGCCTGTGGGTGACAGTGTTTAAGTCCGCCTTACCGTTGCGACTGTTGCTGCCATCCCTGTCATTGCGACATGCACGTTTATTTGCTGCTTCGTGACAACCAAGGTTATTTCGTTCATACCGGGCGGAAAATGGATCGTCGGGTAGGATATATTCGTTTGTTACTTCCGATTTTCACTTTGTAAGGGATAAAAAGATCGTTATCCCTTCATTTATTCTAAATCAGCGACAGCAATTATGTAATCAGTGACAGTGATTATATAATTGCTGTCGCTGATTTTGTAATCACTGCCACTAATTACAGAATATTTCGTGTGTCCGTTCCGAATTTTTGCAGTCGAAATAGAGTTTATAAGAAAAAAAAGTTTACATTTGCCACCGAATCGGTTCTGTATTTCCCGTTCGGGAATATGGATTAAAAGGGAATCGGGTGTAAATCCCGGACAGTCCCGCTGCTGTGAAGCTCCGTTTTAACATCCTGGAACTACTTTCGCCACTGGCTTGTTATAATAAGTCGGGAAGGCTTCAGGATGGGAGTCAGTCAGAAGACCTGCCGTTCATTATAAGGTTCATATCCTCGTGGGTTAGGCTATGGATGCGAAACATAAATACAATAAATATGATAAGAAAAGTTCTGATTGCAAATCGGGGCGAGATAGCTGTGAGGGTTATGCGCTCCTGTCGCGAAATGGGGATACGGTCGGTGGCTGTTTTTTCGGAAGCAGACCGGACGGCACGTCACGTCCTTTATGCCGACGAAGCGGCCCTGATAGGACCGGCAGCATCAAAAGATAGTTACCTGGATATCGAAAAGATCATCCGGGTAGCCAAACAGCACAAGGTGGATGCAATCCATCCCGGATATGGTTTCTTGTCCGAGAATGCGGATTTTGCCCGTCGGTGTAAAGAAGAAGGAATCATCTTTATCGGCCCGTCAGCTGAAACGATGGAGGCGATGGGAGATAAAATATCCGCCCGCAAGCGGATGATAGCTGCTGGTGTACCGGTCGTCCCTGGCACGCAGCAGCTTTGCAGGATGTCGG